>Ga0209384_1000600_pt1 | contig 21984 bp, 17 predicted proteins | sample CoawatmetaG05DNA_FD_187511 | JGI IMG/M metagenome (GOLD analysis project Ga0209384, IMG submission 187511) | Marine microbial communities from the West Antarctic Peninsula - Coastal water metaG058-DNA (SPAdes) (version 2) | ecosystem: Environmental > Aquatic > Marine > Coastal ... | reverse complement strand
CGAAATCGTGCGTTGTCCGCCCTGTCAGTCGGGTTTCGACGTACTAAAACTAAAGACTGAACTAAGCATGTAGAGCCGTAGGCAGCGGACTGGCGGACGCGGGTTCAATTCCCGCCGCCTCCACCAAACAGTAGCCCCGCAAGGGGCTTTAAAGTACCATAAAGTGTTGATTTATATAGTTATTAGCAGGGTTTAAAGGCGCATTAAGATTCATTAGATATTGTAAAAATTCAGGTTTTATGTAACAATTGATGTAACAAATAAGAGGAGAGCGCTGCCTTTTTGTTACATGCCAAAAATCACTAGGCCACTTACCAATACAGAAATAAACAACGCGCGGGGCAAGGCTAAAGAATACAACTTAGCTGATGGCCTCGGTCTTGCGTTGCGTGTTAGACCAGGTGGTGAAAAGTATTGGATATTCAATTATCAGCGTCCGATCACCAAGATACGCGCAAATATTAGTCTGGGTATCTACCCTACAGTGTCATTGTCCTCCGCAAGAGTCATCCGCTCTGAATACCGAGATCTACTAGCCCAGAGTATCGATCCCAAGCATCATCGAAAGGACAATCTGGCTGCCAATCAAGCAGCGGCAGCCAACACACTCGAGAAAGTGGCGGCAGATTGGTTGTGTGTAAAGAAAAGCAAAGTTAGCAATGACCATGGAGATGATATCTGGCGCTCATTAGCCCTGCATATCTTTCCCTATATGGGACAAGCGTCAATCAACTCGATTACTGCCCCAGCAGTTATAAGTGTGCTCAAGCCGATAGAAGTAAAGGGCAGCTATGAGACCGTTAAGCGGCTATGCCAGCGACTGAATGAGATCATGGTCTTTGCTGTGAATACTGGAATCATTCTCGGCGCTAATCCTCTATCCGGAATTAAAGACGCCTTTATTGCACCGACCAAAAAGCATTTGCCTACCTTACTGCCACATCAGCTGGATGATCTGGTTAGAAGAATCTATGGTGCATCAATTCGTTTGACGACACGTAATTTGGTGCTGTGGCAACTGCATACCATGGTAAGGCCAAGCGAAGCGGCAGCTGCTGAGTGGGGCGAAATTGATCTTGATGCAAAGCTGTGGACCATCCCAGCGTCTCGGATGAAAAAGAAGCGCCAGCATATAGTACCGCTGTCTGCGCAGATGATAGAGATCCTCGATGAAATGCGAGTCATAAGTAGTCGTAGTCAGTTTATCTTTCCCTCTGAGGTAAAAGCTCTGGAGAGCATGAATTCGCAAACTGCCAACATGGCTTTAAAACGGATGGGTTATGGGGGCCAATTGGTCTCCCATGGAATGAGATCTTTGGCGAGTACAATTTTGAATGAACACGGCTTTGCGCCAGACATTGTTGAGTCAGCATTAGCACATACTGACAAAAACACTGTAAGAGCCGCATATAACCGCGCTGAGTACGTTGATCGGCGCAGAGATATGATGGACTGGTGGTCTAAACGAATTAGCCAATCACGCACCTCGGAATCATCTGATGGTGCACTTTTAATTACGGAGCAAGAAGCTTCGCAGTAACAGGACAATGATATGGCTTTAAGAATAATGCGGTTAAGTGAAGTAAAGGCTGTAACGGGTCTTTCTAAGACGACGATATACCGATTCGAGAAAGAAGGACGATTCCCATCAAGAGTAAGTCTTGGTGAGCGAAGCGTGGGATGGTTTGAGGATGACGTAGAGTCATTTCTATCGTCGCTCAAGGCCCCTGAATCTAAATTATGATGATAAATTCTGAATTTGCTCAATAATGAACAGAGATTGAAGCGCGCCTACTTGGTCTAAATCACGCGAGGAACGAGTGTGTAAAAACGCTTTGTTAACAACAGTGCTTTAGCGTCAATAGTTAATGTAGTTTGTTAAGAGGTGTGCACTGTGTGCAACGTTGTGCAACGAGTGTGCAACGAGTGTGCAACGAGTGAAAATCGCTGAAACGTATGGTATGACTGGGCTAGAGCCATTTTAGTGTAAGGTGTGCACTGTTTCTTGTTATAAGTTCAAAAGTAAGAATTTAAAACAAGAAAAGGCGGTTTTTACATGTACGTATATAGTAACTTGGAAAATGACGACACACGCGACACACCGAGCCTGTGAAAACGCTAAGATGTAGACAGGACGTGGCCTGTAGCGTGTGCACTCAAAGTGTGCAATGACGACACACTCACGACACACGCGACACACCCCATGTAATTCAGCAACGAGGCGCAGACGTTCGATATATGTGGAGTAACACATGCTATGTAAATGAGATTGCTACGCTGGGGGCTACTCACATGTTATAGGTGGAGTGTTATGTGTTGCGAGCCAAATGAAACATGACAAATAGCAAGTATCACAAAACAAAAAGACGTAAAACGCATTCCGGGGGTTACTGACGGCCAAGGTTCCAAAAACGTGTTAGGTAACAAGGTTCCAATATGTCAAATCGGGGAGACGGGTGGCGTTGACAGCATACAGGGAGATAGTGTGAGAGCGATTTATAAAAGATATTTCAAAAAAATAATAGCCACTCCCTAAAGATTACGTTATGTTACATAACATAAATCATGTCACATAAGGATAGAAAATGCCTGTCGGAAAAAGCGGTCGCATCGTAATCGAAATTGATCCTGAGTTAAAAAAAGAACTATATCAATCGCTTGGCAATGAGGATTCTAGCCTTAAAAAATGGTTTCTAACCAATGTTCAGGGTTACTTATCCGGCAAATCACAGGTTCCAATAAGTTTTGAGTCCGAAGACTCCGGTCAAATATCAGAGGTTTCATCGTGAGATTCAAATCCGATAAAGTAGCATTCGGTCGTCATGAAACTTTCCATTTACGGTTCGCTTGGTTATCAAAAGGTTTTGCCGCTTTTCAAAAAAATCCCGAGCTATTTGAGGATGTAGATGCTGCTACGGTCACCTTGGGCGTTGGTAAAAATATGGTGCAGGCGATTCGTTACTGGATGCGTGCGGCTCAGCTTATTGACCTTGTGGATAATCATCCCACCTCTTTAGGTGAATATATATTCGATCTTAATCATGGGCAAGACCCTTTCCTTGAGGATGAGGGTACTTTGTGGCTACTGCACTGGTTGCTTGCCTCAAACACTGAAATGGCAACCAGTATTGCTTGGTTTTTTAGCAAATACCACAAGACTAATTTCGATCAGAGCGAATTGCGAGCTGCGCTATCGGGCTATTTGGAAGAATCAGTAATTAGCACTCGCCGTCCGGCCAATGCAACGGTAAAAAATGACATTTCGGTGCTATCAAGACTGTATGTAAAAACGCAAAGTGCCGTTGTTGGTGAGGACGCCTTGGATTCGCCGTTGTCAGAATTAGGATTGATTGTTGAATATGGTAAGTCTGCTTACAAGTCTGCCTTTGAACATCACATTGATCTACCAAGTGAAATTGTCGGATTCTCAATTTTAGAGCTTATGTTCTTTAGAGATTTAAAGATAATACCTGTGGAAGAACTGATTCAGTCGGCTGAGAATTATGCCTCTCCAGGGTCGATTTTTCGGTTGAACGAAGCTTCTTTCATGTTAAAGATTGAAGAGCTAGCTAGAAATTATCCGGAATGTTTTGTCTTAAGAGAGACTGCGGGTTTGCGGCAACTGTTTCTTGATGAGCCTATGACCTCCAATGATCTCCTGCATCGCTATTATACAAAAAGTAAAAAACAGTTGGGGGCTGCGGCATGAATTTCCTATCCCATATAAAAGTGTCTGCGACGTACACTCGTTCAGTTAATCTAGAAAGAGACTCACAGTCTGATAGTGTTGATCTAGGTTACATACCAACCTCAAGAGCCCTAAGGACGTTAGGAACAATATCTACGAGGTTTTCAGAAAAAGACCAACCAAGGGCGTGGTCTTTAGTTGGTCCCTATGGGTCGGGCAAGTCTTCCTTTGCCTTATTTTTGTCCCACTTACTTGCTACACCAGAATCTAAGAAGGCTAGGGCGGCTCGAAAATTACTTGCGGGAAACGATCCTGAATTAGCCGAAGCAGTCCGTGTTGAGACCAAAGGTAGTGACGGCTATCTAGAGGTGCTAATTTCTGGCACACCTGAGCGATTATCGCTAAGGTATCTTAGAGGGCTTCAAGACGGAATGGCCGGTTATTGGCTAGGTCGAAAAGGTAAAAAGCCGGCTGTTATTGCGAATATGGATCAGTATGCTGCAGCAGGTGAAGTATCTGTGTCCGAGCTAATTGAACTAACAAAAGCATGTCAAAGTGCCCTTAGTAAAGTTGGCTGCCCAGGCATGATGATAGTGTTTGATGAGTTTGGAAAGTTTTTGGAGTATGAATCACGATTTCTTGGCGTAAACGACGTATTTTTACTGCAAGCCCTTGCGGAGCATGCACATGCAGGCCACGCTACCAAAATTCTATTACTTGTATTACTTCACCAGTCCATTGAGCAGTATGCAAGAGGCGTGGGTGAGTCGCTTAAAAATGAGTGGGCAAAAATACAAGGGCGTTTTGAAGAAATACCCTTCCTTGAGTCGGCCGAGCAGACCTTGCGCGTTGTCAACGCCGCCATAACGCAAAAACCGTTCGATGCGGTCTCAGAAAAGTTAATTAAATCTGATGTTGCAACGGCGATAGAGGGCCTGTCTAAAGAAGGAGTGATACCCTCAAGTCTTAAGAAGACTGAGGCAATGGCGCTATTCAGGGGCCTTTATCCATTACATCCACTAAGTGCCATGGTTCTTCCGCAGTTGTGCCAGTTGATATCTCAAAATGAACGCACACTTTTTAGTTATCTCGGGAGTCGAGAGGAAAGTGGCTTCAAAGATATGTTAGGTAGGCTTTCAATCGCGGGGTCTTTCATTACGCCAGACAATATATTTGATTATTTCTTAGCTAATCAGCCCTCAGTGAATGGAGATTACTTAACGCAGCGCCGATGGGCAGAGTCAGTCTCGGTGATTGAACGTATTAATGATGTGTCTATAATCGATATGGCAGTCCTCAAAACAGTTGGCCTAATCAATTTGTTGGGAAATCGAGGTAGCATGAGAGCGTCCGAGCAGACTATTGTGGCCGTTTTTGGTGCTGAGGGAAAAGCATCTCTCGCTAAACTAACCCTGTTATCTGCGCTAGTGCACCGGAAGTTCAATAACGAGTACCGGGTCTGGCAGGGCAGTGACTTTGATCTAGAGGCTGAACTTCAAAATCAAATTAATCAACTTGGGCCCTTTTCTCTAGCTGAAAAAGTAACAGAAAATCAGGCGTTGCCGCCTTTAGTCGCGCGCAAGTACAGTATTGAAAATGGAGCGATGCGATACTTCACGTTAACCTTTATTGATGCTCTTAACTTCATGAAAGTATCGGTTCAGAAAACGCCTCAAATATTCGTCTTTTTATCATCAGGCCAAGATGATCAGCGTATTTATCATGATAAAGCGCAAGCGCATCTTACCCAGTTTGGTCTGGTGGCGCATCATGACGGCGGCCAGTCCCTAAAGGCACTGGTATCAGAGCGTATTGCGCTTGAGTCTATCGGTAGAAGTGCAAAAGAATTGTCTGAGGACCCTGTAGCAAAGAAAGAATTTGAGTCTAGATTAGCATCCATATCGCAAGCTGAAATGCGACACGTAACTCAGCTCATCGCTAATCCACAGAATAGTGAATGGACGTTTGAAGGCCGAAATGTTTCCGTTAGTAGTCGTCGAGAATTTCAGTCACGCCTATCTGAGATTCTTGAAAAAATTTACCATAAGGCCCCGATTGTTCACAATGAGCTCATTAATAGAGATAAGCCTTCTTCCCAGGCTTCAGGTGCCCGAAATAAATTGATGAGTTTGTTGCTGACTGATAGTGACAAACCGGATCTGGGTATAGGGAAGTTCCCGCCAGAAAAAGCGATGTACCGCTCGGTGCTCAGGGAAACCAAAATTCACAAGGAGGTTGATGGTCGTTGGAAGTTAAGTAAACCCCCAAAGGGCAGTTCTCTTTTGCCGGCCTGGGAAAAGGTAGAAGAATTTTTTGCTTCTACTGACGCGGGAGCAAGACCTTTTTCAGATGTTAATGCTGAACTCATAGCCGCACCATATGGCGTCAAGGCTGGATTGCTTCCTATACTGTGGTTGTCTGTTTATCTGGTAAATCAGCACGAGCTAGCGCTTTATGAAGAAAGGAAATATGTCCCCGGGTTCAATCAAGAGCTGTTAGAACGGTTTGTTAAGCGACCGGATCAATTTAGTGTCCAGCGCTTCAGAATTGAAGGTTTAAACAGATCTATATTTGATGAATATTGTGAAGTTATTGAGGGTGGGCAAGAGCCAAAAACTATTTTAGATATTGCAAAGCCACTGGCTAAATTTATGGGGGGGCTGCCCGATTACACTCAAAAGACACGCAATGGTTTGTCAGATAAAGCGATTGCTTTCCGTACCGCCTTTAATCTGTCTAAATCTCCAGAAAATCTTATTTTTGAAGGATTACCTAAGGCACTAGGTTATCAAAACTTGAGGTCAAAAGAGGTCACTATAGAGGGTTTTTCAGAGGACCTTAAAGAGGTATTGCGAGAGCTTGGGCGCGCGCATACTGAATTACTTGAAGCGTTGAAGAATCACTTTGCAGAGACTTTAGGCCTGACCGCAAAAGTGAGTCTTGCACAATTACGCGAGCGAAGTATGGGGAGATGTGTAGGGTTAGAAAATTACACCATCGATGCAATGGGTGTGAAGGGGCTTTTGGTCAGAATTAACAGAAAAGGAGGTGATGACGGTCTTTGGTTCGAAAATATATTAATGTTTTTAGGCGCCAAGCCCAGTAAAAAGTGGTTAGATGCAGACCGAGACGAGGCTGAGTACAAACTTTCTCAACTATCGAGGCGACTGACAGATTTATTTAAATTAGCCGCGGAAGAGCGACGTTTTAGTGAGCAGGCTGATGGCGATTTTGATGTTTATTTACTGAAGTCGATTAAAAAAGGCAGTGATTTTGTCGATGAGGTTGTCAGCATCGACCAGGCTACAAAAGCCCATGCAGAAAAACTTAAGGATTCATTGGAAACAGTGTTGAGTAATTCAGGAAAAACCAGCGAGGTACAGTTAGCCGCACTGGCTCAGGTAGTTGACAAATTCCTATCTAGTAAGCGAGACTCCGAGTTGGGGAAAGAAAGTGAGAAATCGCATAAAGACAAGGATGCTACGGCATGAGTCATTTTACTGCTCTTGTTAATTCAGCAGATGAAAACGTTAGGCACGTGCTGGGTCTCTCCGGAGGCAAAGACAGCGCTGCGCTAGCGATTTTCATCAAAGACCAGTACCCCGAGATACATAAAAAAGTTGAATACTTCTTTTCTGATACAGGCGCCGAACTACCTGAAGCTTATGAGTTCCTTGATAAGCTAGAAACCTACCTTGGTAAGCCAATTGTTCGGCTTGGGACGGGTCGCGAGTTCGACCATTGGCTAACAGTTCATAATGACATGTTGCCATCAGCGAGGGCTCGCTGGTGTACCCGTACGATGAAAATCAAACCATTTGAAAAATTTGTTGGCGATGACCCTGTCATTAGTTATGTAGGTATTCGTGCCGATGAAAACCGTGAAGGCTACATTAGTTCAAAAGATACAATTAAGGCAGTCTTTCCGTTTATTGACGACGGTTTGGTGAGAGATGATATTTTCAGAATGCTCGAAGACACAGTCGGTATCCCAGAATATTACAAGTGGCGGTCTCGATCCGGTTGTTATTTTTGCTTTTTCCAGCGCCAAGATGAATGGCTCGGACTTAAAGAAAATCACCCTAAGCTTTTTGAGCAGGCGAAGCAGTATGAACTGAGACAGCGCGAAAGATATGACCTAGATGTTGCCGATAAGCGCCTTGTGGGCAACGGTAACTACACCTGGAGCCAAGGAGGCACCATAGAAGAAATCGCGGCTAAGGCACTGAAGCGCCGTGAAGAGAAGGGAATTATAGCTTCATCAAATGATGCACCTCCAACACGATGGCAGGATATTCTTAGACAACAAGATGACGATGATCCTGAAGATCAAGCGTGTCTGATTTGTAGTTTGTAGAGCTATGGACGAAATAGATCAATTAAACACCGTCTATTTTCCTCATCGCTGCGATGTTGATCAAGAGCTTTTTTCCCCAATTGCTGCAAGAGCTCGTACTTTTGAGTGCATGTCAGGATATTTTTCTAGTGGTGTATTACGCGAGCTTGCCCATGCTATAAGTTTTTATCTCTTGAGTTCAGATGATAGAAAAATGCGCTTCATCATAGGGCCAAACTTGTCCTCAGCGGATGATATAGATGCTTTGCATTCAGCTATATACTCTGGGGATGACTTAATACCTTTCTTATTTGAAGATGTTGATATTAGTCTTGATAATTTAAAGTCTAAGACAGTGAAGATGTTGAGTTATCTAGTTGCTATAAAAAGATTAGAGATTAAGATTGCTGTAATGGCAGATTCAGAGGGCATTTTTCATAATAAATTATGGCTTTTCGAGACTGATCAAGGGAGCGTTGCAATTCATGGTTCTGGTAATTCCACTGCAGCAGGGACAGGAAAGAATAGCGAGCAATTTAATGTAACTAGGGCATGGCAGAATGCCAATGAACAGAACACATACGACATGTTTAGAGGAGAATTTGACCTAGTATGGAGTGAAACGGATGATGCCGTTCTGTGCACTCCGCTAAATGAAAAAACTCTAGAGCACATAAGTAATATTTACGACTCAGTAAAAAATAATGACTCGAACGTTAAGAATCTAGAAGATTTTATCAAAAGTATTATTGATGACTCTTCTGCCCACTCCCTAAAATACCCCATAATTCCAAGTCACTTAAATGGTCGAGAGTTCAAGCTCATGGATCATCAGAGAAGGGCGATATCTCTTTGGCGTGCAAATGAGTACAAGGGCATTTTAGAGCTTGCTACGGGATCAGGAAAAACTATTACTTCTATTTATGCAGCAACAAGGGTGTATGAAGCCAGGAAAAAACAAAATGTTGGCACTGTCCTAATAATTGCAGTTCCATATATTGAGCTGGCGAAACAGTGGGTGTCTAATTTAAAGCTATTTGATATAGCGCCAATCGAATGTTGGGATTCGAAATATAGCTGGACCAAGAAACTTAAAGATGAAACCTTGGCTTATAGGATGAAGTCAATTGACTTTATAAGCATTGTAGTTGTGAACAGAACCTTAAGTTCAGATCATTTTAGTTCAGAAATAAGTAGTTTGAATTCTAGAGACATTCTCTTTATTGGTGATGAATGTCATCGGCATGGCAGCGCAGCCATAAACAAGTCATTGCCCGATGCTTTTTATCGCATGGGGCTATCAGCTACGCCATTTAATAGCGATGAAGATGACTATGACAATCCATTTCCAGACGAAGCTAAGGCTAGGCTTGAGTCATATTATGGGAAAATAGTAGATAGGTATACCCTGGCAGATGCTATTAATGACGGCGTTTTATGTGAATATGATTATCATCTTATCCCTGTTTTTTTGTCACAAGGCGAGCAAGATCTCTTTGATGAAATCAGTATCGAGCTCGGAAAGTTAATGGCGATTAAAATGAGTGGAGGCTTAAGTGAAAGTCAAAAAATACGAATGACTATTTTGGCTGGCCGTCGTTCTAGGATTTTAGGTGGAGCAGAGAATAAAGTGGGGGAGTTAGAAAAAATCGTTAATACCTTCCCAGTTGAAAATAGGTCACATACGCTCTTTTATTGCGGTGAAGGCAAAAGAGACATAGAGTTAAAAGAAGACTCTGACTTGGATGAACGCAACATCAATCAGATTTCCAGGTCATTATTTAAAGCTGGCTGGTCAAGTTCTAGATTTACAAGCCAGGAAAAACCGAAGGTAAGAAAAGCAATAATGACCGATTTTATAGATGGTAGTGTAGATGCATTAGTGTCGCTCAAGGTCCTTGATGAAGGTGTAGATGTTCCGGTCTGTAATAAAGCATTCATTCTAGCTAGTACACGCAACCGTCGGCAGTATGTGCAGCGGCGCGGTCGTGTGCTAAGACCGCATTCGACCAAGTCGAAATCTATTATCTATGATTTTGTTATTTTACCTGCAAAAGGGTCAGATAATTTGAGCAGCCTGGGTCTAATAAAAGCAGAGTTAGAAAGAGTCGATGACTTTTGTGCGTTGGCAAAGAATAGAAGAGATGTAGAGGTTAAAATTAACCAACTAGGTATGCGAGATGAGTAATGAAGATAATCTGAGTGTTTTTTCTGAAAAAGATATTACACATGCATCAAGAGATATTATAAAAATCGAACGAGATTGCTTTTATGGGGATCATCTTGAGCGCGATAGGCTTGGGAAAATTAGAAGTAAGCTTGATTTGATTTTTTCTGCATCTTACTCGGAAGGAGAAAATAAGAAATGATTTTTGAATCCGTTACTGTTGAAAATTGGAGAGGTTTCTACGGCATAGAAACGATTCACTTTAGTACTTCCAAAGAGAAGAACACTACCATCGTTTATGCTCAAAATGGAATTGGTAAGACAAATCTGTTGAATGCGATCATGTGGTGTTTATATGAGGAATTGACACCTAGCTTTAAAATGCCTTCAGATATTTTGAATCATGAAGCTGCTCGGAGAGGTAGAAAGTCGTATCACGTAAGTATTTACCTAAGGTCAGATGATAATCAACTTTACAGAATTTCCAGATCAGGAGGTAATCAAAAGGGCTTTGCGATACATATAATTTCGGATGATGGAAATCAAACACCTCTTCCTGGCAGCGCTAAATTGTTCGTGAATTCTATTTTGCCTAAAGATATGGCGGGATATTTTATAAACGATGGTGAAGGTGATGATTTAACAACTGACGAAAATGGAATGATTTCCATTTCAAGATCGATAGAGGATATTCTAGGATTTCGCATGGCCAATCGTGCGATAGAGGATATTGCCTTCATCCGTAAAGAGTATTATGGGAAATGGAAAAAACTAAATAGGGAAGTCGAACTTTCCTCGGACATTTTGGATCTCGAAGGATTGGAAGAAGATTTAGATGATACAAAATCTACGATGGCGAGTAACCAAGCTATTTTGACAAAATACAATGTAGATTTTGGAAAAATTAATACTCAAATGGGTAATTCGAATATCCCAGCAATAAAAGCAAAGCAGACTGAACGTGCTTCTAAAGAGAAATCTTTAATAAGAGCTAAATCAAGTTTACTAGAGCTCAAAAATAAAAAGAAAGCGTTAATTAAAAGTTATGCAACGGCGAGTTTTTCCGCAAAAATCAAAAGGTCAGACTTAGACTTTTTAAACGTAGAGAGTTTAAAAGGTAAATTTCCGGGAGATTTTAATCGCCAATTAGTGATCGATATTATTGCTCGAGGAGAGTGTTTGTGCGGGACCAAAATATGCAAAGGGACAAAGGAGTTCGATGTAATTAAAGCATTAGAGACTTCTGCTGCTGATGAAGGAACCCTTGATAGGCTCCAGAATGCTAGAGCAAAAATAACTCAAATAAAAACTCTTTCTGAGCAGATTGAGAAGCGAATAAAAGAGAATTTTAAACAGTGCGATCATGAAGAGCGAGCAATTGACCGGCTTGAAAAAAAACTAGAAGAGCTCTCCATTGAAATAGACAGTTCAGGTTTTAAGGATGAGCAAAAATTAGAAAAAAATCGAAATATATTAACAAGTAAGATTAGCAATACTAATCAGACGATTGGGCGAGCACGGGAAAAAATTGAAAGGCTTGAGAAGGAAATTTCGACAGTAAAGGCAAGAATAAAAAATGTAAAAGCGGTCAGTCCTGTAGTAGAGCAACTTAACCGAAAGATGCATTTATGTGATGAAATCATCTCAGGTATTAATTCGAGGTTGAAATCCACAAGGGAAGAAGTTGTAGCTAAATTACAAATCAGAATAGATGAGTTTTTAGATACATACCTCCAGCAGGATTATTCAGTAAAGATTACGGATGATAGAAAAATTGGATTAACTGATCGTTATGGTAATTTTATCGCGCCTTCCGAGGGGCAATCTGCAATACTTAAGTTTATTTATATATCTACTTTGGTTTCGATTGCTCGTGAACATAGAGATGTAGATACTAATATCTTTACAGCGGGTGCAATCGCGCCACTCTTATTTGATGCCCCCTTCTCAAAACTTCAAGCTAGCTATGCTATTAATGTTGCAAATACTTTGCCTGGTTTAGTGGATCAATTGGTCATCATCATGTTCCAAGATTCGAGTAAACCAATTGACGATATATTAAAAGCTAATGGTAAGTTGGGGAAGGTTTATTGTTTCAATCAGAATATACAAGGACCCCAAAAAGAGAACGATATCACTGAAATCACTATAGATGGAGTGACCAAAACGATAGCTTCGTATGATCAGGAGATAGATCTAGTGAAAATTGAAGAGGTAAAGAGTTATGTCTGAATTGTCTGATAATTGGCGAAGTATCGATGTTAAAAGGGAGCGCACTCATCAGGCTCTAGAAGCGCAGCTGGTATCTGGTGGCCGAGATAGCATGTTTTCTCTACTGAAGGATTTGATGGTTTTCGCGGCATCCGTTGGACACTCAAAGGAAGTTCGTACTCCCCTCGATGGAGAGACTAATGGTATAACTTTGGACACATATCATACAGATGGCAAAGATGGATATATCTATCTTTTTGGACTTCTAGAGTTTCAGGATGGTGAATGCCTCAAGGTAGAGAATTTGCGCAGCACGATCAAAGTCTATGAAGAATTTTGTAACACAGGTCTCTATGAAATCCAGTCATGGCTGGATAGCAATCCATCGGATCCAGCGGGGACCGATACTATACTGGGAAAAATGTTAGAAAAAATAACATCCACTCAAGAAGAGGATGGAGTTAAACCGGGAGATATTGAAATTGAAATTTAAGGAGATAAGTTATGTCTGAGTATAAAAACGTTGTATTAGGTGTAGATGAGTGGCTGCAGGTCTTAGATTGTATAAAAGAATCCGAAAATGCTGAGAAGTATATGTTCATTCTAAGATCTTGGGCAAACGCTCAAGTGTGCACAAATGCTAGCTATCTCGCGTTTGAGGGACTTGTTGCGGAGGAACTAACGGATAGAAGAACGGCTAGTTTACGTATCGGCAACATTACTAAATGGGTAAAAGCTGTTACTGGGATTGACGCCCCAACACCCTCAGTTTATCAATGGAATCAAATCAAGGGTGAGTGGACAGTCGGATGGGACCAATGTGGAAATCTGCGGCAGGCTCTCGGCGTTTCTAAAATGCCAAACGGTGTCTGAGGCGTATGAGTGTGGATTTATCTAATGATGCGCGCTCAATAATTGTATTGGTTGATGCGAGTCTATCTAGTACCATAAAAAGTCCCTTTGTTTAACAGAGGTGTAGGCTCATATTCCCCCACATAATCAAAGAAATCTATATCTTGTTCGCGTAGTTTTATCTTTATCCGCTCAATAAGCAGCGGCGTTTCTTTTTCCCAATCTTTATAGCGCATCAGGCTCACTTTTCCTGACCTAATATGCGCCTTTATCAATTGCATTTCTTCAATATCACCATATAGCTGGATCGCACAGCCAATGTAGATGCGGAGCACCGGTGACAAGCTGCTGAGAAAATCTTTGTGGAACGTAAAACTATGGCCATCGGTATATTCACCACATTGGATCTGTGCGTGAGCAGCAGTGCATGCAGCTTGAATGACTTCTGGTTTGCCAACGGAAAAGAGAATGTCCCGCGCCTGCTCTTGTGCGGCGGTAATAGATTGAAAGAATGATTTTATGTCCCGTTTCAGACTAGCTGGCATATGACTATAAGCTTGCCGTTTCTCGAACAAGCCTAGCGCAAAATAGACCAACAGATCGTTTCGTCTTGCCTCATGCGCTTCTAGGAATAACGAGTCTCCGTATTGCCCGTTTAGGGCCTGAAAAGCCTTCAGGTGAGATCCTGCCACACGTCGCAGTTGCTCGGAGTACTCGAACTCGCTGTTCGCTGGAATACGCCCAAGATCAAGGGTAGTGGACCAAAAGTCATCGAACAATGCTTGATGCTTATCAATCACTTCAGTGCTGATATTTTTGCTGGCACTTCGTCGTTCACGTTGGGTTAGTTGCTTCCAATCACGCGTAACATGCTGTCGTTCAAGCAAAAACATTTGTTCTTCAAGCTTGTCTTTGAATAATATGAATATGCCTTGGCCACCGGCTATGGCGCTTTGACCTAAAGTTGTCTCTAGGTAGCTACGAATTTCCGACTGCGAATAGTATTTCTGAAAGGTATTAATACTTGTAATAATACCGTCTTTGTAAGGCTCAAATTGCCGGATGATAGATTCACCGGCAACCATTACCGAAACGATTAACAATCGATCGGCGTATTCCCAGGCTCGTTGCAGTGTTAGATCGCGCTCAGCTCTGTCTTCAATGACATTTAGTACAAAACCTAAATTAACAATGTCGCTGCTAATGGGGTCTGTATCGGGTCGATGTGCGGGATCCCATCCAATGCAGTCAATACCATGCGCTTCTAGTTCGGTTAAGTCATCACCTTTACCACAGCCATAATCGAGGATGCTCTTATCACCACTAAGGTAACCATGTCGGGCTAACAACTGCATTGGTGCGGACAAATGATTGCGGTCAATGGCGGTTTTATGGCGAGCAATTTCGATGGGCGCATGTGGGTCAGGCTCAATAAAAATTGGGGTAGCTGCCTTCGGTTGAAGTCTCCCAATATCGTCAAGGAAATAGCCTTTTCTAGATATCAGTCTTTCCCAGCTCTGTTTAAAGCCGATGGTTCTAGTATTTTCATATAGGTCAATAGATTCACCCTCTGCAGTAATGCCACAAAATTCTTCTCGCAGTGGATAGTCATCTGCCACGAATGTTTCTTTTCTGTGGAGGATAGGGGGATTAGGAGAGTCCTTATAAGATGCTTCTCGTACCGACAGTTTTGCAAGATCTATCGTGAAGCTATGATTTAGTGCGGGGTATGCGTAGGAGTCAAAGGTAGGGTAGCTAAGAAGGGATAGCTTGAAGTCCCTTTTATTAAATTTCACTATATTCCAAGTATCGTCGGCTATTTTTAAAAGGCCTGCGATTTTGTTTGTAATGGCAGCCAGTTTTGCAGGTACGCACGAAAGTGATGAATTGTGCACATATACTGAATCAGGCAGCTGTTTACCTACCTTAATTTGGGCAACCAGGCCTTTATATTCTTTATAGTCCATTTTTAAACTCTAGTATTTTGACTGCATTTGACAGGCTGCATTGCCTGTAAGAATAACAAAAAGTTACCTAGCCACCTAGCGAGTAATATTGATTATTCAGAATAAAGCCCCTTATTTTTCATTTAAATGCCCCATATAATACCCCGTATAAAGTGGTATTATATGTCTTGAAATTACCCATAATGAATCTGACAAACCAACTGAGAAGATTTAGTTATGGCTACTAACAAAATAATTTACACAAAGCATTTGACAGCACGCTGCCAGCAAAGGGGCATAAAATCAGACTATATGGCCATGTTGGACCTTTATGGTCGAGAGTATCCTTGCCGAGGTGGTGGCGTTAAGATTATGTTTGATAAATCTGCGAGACTGCGGCTAAAAAGAGAATGCAGCGACAAGCAGCTCCTGGACAAAGTACTCAAGCTTTATTACGTTGAGTGCAGTGGTGTTGGAGTAACGGCCAGTCATCGTAAAAGACGTTTTCATTGATTCGGATGGACAGATAATATGGCAAATAGAGAAGATAAAACACTTCCTAAGTTAATAATAGAGAAGCCGAACTATCGCTATGCGGAGGAAGTGGAGCCAAGGCTGCGAGAGTGTAAAAAGTTTACGCACGATGATAGGGCGTGCTTCGCTAGGAATTTGGGAAGAATGGTAGCCGATGTCCAGAGAAAGCATAAAATCAATCTGGCTAGATTATTTTTAGAGGCGTTTGGCAAAAGCTCGGACAGTCTTTACAAGAAGCGCAAGTCATTAGTAACCATGCCTGGTGAAAAAGCAGAGCCCCATAAACTTAGATCGCAGGCGCGTGACTATCTCGATGTAATTGACGGACTCGTTCCATATAGTAAATCGTCGGTGAATGATGATCAGACATGCCGTCAAAATCTAATATTGCTCTTAGTTCGTGGATCAAGCTACGAGAATCAGCTGACGATTAGAGAAGCCATGAGTGCAGGGTTTAGAAAGGAGCTAAGCACCCAGCTAGACAAAGTGACGGACAAGGTTCAAAACAATGTCCCGATTGATTATATGTATGAATGGCTTCGTAATCATAGTCCAAACAACGGTCTAGAGTTGGAATGTGCGCCTTATAGCAAGTCATCAGCCTCAGTAACGATAGCAGAGGTCTACAGTACCGATAACAGTCTGGGCAAAGTATTACCGCTCTCTGTAAATCTCGAGGGGATTGATACTAACTCAGACTTTGAATTACGAAAGGCAATCCAATTGGCGGTATTTTCTGCCTATGGAGATGGACCAATTGAAGTGTTAGCAGGGCATGACGGTTATTTTGAACTAGGCGATCCCTATATGGAAGGTCCGAGTTTCGAGATCGATATATTTGATTATTTACCTAAGGCGGAATCAGCATGGGTAGAAGCCTCGGGCTACTTCTCCTATAGAACATTTGTAGATTTAGAATTGCGGTACTCGGCCAATTGTAACCAGTGGCAACCGCATTTATTTTGGCGATCCACTATGGATGATTCTGGCGAGCATCTGATGCATTCGGAAATACATGGCGCGTATCCACATTTTAACCGTCTTCTTTCGGTATTTGATAACCCTGATGAAGGGATGATCTTATATGCCATCTTGGATGAGCAGGTTCTTAAAAGTGGCGCCTTCACGCTATTTTATGTAGCTATTCATGAGTGGCATGATTTGTATAGAACGACATTTCGTGGCAGGGAAATGTTTGCCAATTACTTCTCAAGCTTTGCAGAAGAATTCATGGAGCTTACAGACAAGGTCAACGATGAATTTCTATTTAGGGCCGATGATTCAGCCGACCACCATTACACATCTGTTTTACATGAGGATAACGAGTACCGTCACGTTCCAGCTCCTAGTGGCTCATTTGCCGAGCTAATATTACGAAATCTTGCTTATGCTCCCAGCGAGGAACGAATTGATAATTTAATGCTTGCTGATGCTAAGAAAAAATACGCTGCATTTAAAAAATTATCTATAGAAAGAGAGCAGGAATACCAAGGTGCTATTAAGTCGTTTTAGTGCTGGGCGGGCATCGGAATCGAAGGTGGTGCAGTTAATTCGCTTAGTCCACAACTTGCATATCAATGGCCCGTCGTATTGTGTCGGTGCGTGCAAGACTTGCCGCAATAAGGCGTTTCTGTATCTCCGCTGCTGTTTGCGTCATGTTATCTACATATTCTTCAAGACCACCGGGATTGATGACCGCTGCAATAACTCGCTGACGTCTTAGTAAAAGCGCACGACTAAAGGTGACTAACTCTAATCCCATTGCGTACATGTTGGTAATGTCCAAGACTAATCGATCTAATAATTCACTCGCCCGAAAGTGGTCTAACCCTAAATGGCCTGTATATGCTCGGCAGTACTCTTTTATAACCATCGGCCCCGGTTCCATAAGCGATTGAGCAGCATCAATTCTTTGTGCGATCGCTCTTCGACGCCCAAACAGGGACTGCTCTTTTAAACTTATCGACTCATAGGTGAGATAAATGGCACGATCCCATTGCCCCAATAAGTCATCTTCATCAACGATGTTTGAGCGCTCTCTAATAAATGTAGTTTCTTTATCGAGAATGAGATCATCACCAGCCATCGGTATACCCAGCTTGGAGAATAATAAACGTCGATTGGTGTTTTTAGTATATTGCCGACAGAAAAAAGCGATATAAGCTAGCTCATGCTTTATAAGGCCCAGCGGTAGGTCCCTTTGTTTACGGACATCTTTGCGTACGTGCTTCAGCATTAGTGCAATTTGTCGCTTAAAGCCTTCAATCTCAGCTCGAACGATTGGAGTAGCTTCCTCCTCTTCACATTTATGGCTGGTCAGCACAGCCAGCCAATAAGCAGTGTTCAAACGCGCAGACTGCTGGGCATATAACATAAATTGTTTCTGATCTAGGGATTCAAACCACATATCAACTCCATCAAAAGTTAGCCATAAAGATGTGCCTTTTTATTATTACGGTATTTCGATTTCTTTTGTCAAGCATGTTTTTTGACTTCTTTATGAGATATGACCGAGATTACTCGCTTGGGACTAAAAGTAAAACCTTTTGGGCGTGGAGCTCCTGATATCTGTAAAGACACTCTAACTATTTGGTATCAGATTTGATCAGTTATACAAAATAATGGAGCACTAGCACGGGCAACTGACATCCTTAATTGTGGGCTGCGTAGCGTTACATTGCTGATGATTCCTTCGCTGGCAATACGTATTTTAAGTCGCAGTCATAACCTGTCATAACTTCGCCACAATAGATCATAAGCGCGCCATTCCCGTGCCACACTCATCTGTTCATATAGCTCCTCGTTAGACCTTATAAATTAATCTCAATGGAGAGATAATATGAAAGCTTCAATTAAAGCATTACCTTTTGTTCTTATCGCAGGAATGACCCATCAAGTAACACAGGCCGAAACCAAACAAGCGGAGGACTCGCAAATCCCAAAGCAAGCAATTGCCGTTATGTCTTCAGGCATCATCGGCGGATTACTTGGGGGTCCAATTGGTTTTTTCGTTGCCGCCGTTGGCGCAGACTTGCTCGTCGACAACGAATCAAGCATCGCAAGAGAGACACTACCCGACGAGAATATAAAGAGGCTTGTGACTATTGAGCCGCTTATTGCGTCAAGTGTTGATCTGGTTCAAGCAGTACCCATGCAGCCTCTTAACAAGACAACAACGTTAAATACCGAGAATGCCAGCGATGAAGTGGCTATTGAGGCAACCGAGGTCACTCTGGCAGCCATTAATATGGATACCAGCACTATGACGTCGACATTATCAAAGGACGAGTCAGCGCTAGTTATTAATAGCGACAATGTAGGTATCACTTTGTTATTTGGTAGCAGCCAGCACGCTGTGAATGATTTAATGAATGAGCAATTGTTGGCCTTGAGCAAAGTGCTTAAGAAATTGCCCGACGACTTAATTCAGATTGACGGGCATGCTGATCCGCGCGGTGCAAGTGATTTTAATTTAGACCTATCACAGCGTCGAGCCGATGCAGTTGCTAGTACGTTAGTTGCTCAGGGTATTGATCGCGCTCGCATTGTGATTCGCTCATTTGGCGAGACCAAGTCTTCCTCTGCTGAACACGACTATAAGGCACACATCGCAGAGCGCTCTGTGGACGTATCTCTGAGGCCTGTGTTGACGAGTTCTATAGTTAGCCAGGATGGTTTTTCCTCAGAGGACTACATGCCAATTGCCCAGAACAAGCAATAGAGGTACTGTTAAAAGCGTCGCAAGGCGCTTTTAACTCTGTCTGGTTCTACCGCGGCAATGAAATACAAAAACTGACACCACTCTTGTCGGTTAAATTACTTGCTGTGACCGTCCCACCATGATGCTCTGCAATCAATCGCGTAATAAATAAGCCTAAGCCTAGGTGTGTCTTTTCATCACTGTTATCACGGTAGGTGACTAGTTGCTGAAATAAGGCCTCATTGTTACCATCGGCTAACAAAGGCCCTGTATTAATAACCTTGATTCGAGCTTGTTTTTTGTCCTGCTCTAAAGCCACTGTAATCGTGCTACCCGAAGGGCTGAAATCCACGGCATTATCAACAAGCTTGTCGAGCATTTGGATCAATAGTTCTCCAGAGCCATTAATGACTATTTTGTCGACATGCTCTGGCGGGTTACAGACAACGTTATGCTGCTGGTATATTTTCCCATAGGCTTTGCAGACGTCAGTTATGAGCTCCCTTACATCAAGTATTTCAAATTCTGAATATTGGATTGCCTCTTCAATTTTTTTTGCCTGACCCATAGACATCATTATGTAACTCAAACGATGAACGCCATCGCGGGCTCGCTCGAGATATATCTTTGTTTCATTATCAGAGCTGAGATTGTCCAGTGAGGTACTTACAATGGCCAAAGGTGTGCGCATTTCGTGAGAGAGCTTTTGCGCCAAGGTTTTTAGATAGTCGTTATGACCGCGTATTTGCTCTAATAAACTACCATAATTGCGCGATAGCTGGCCTATTTCATCTGCACTTTGACTGGGCTTAAATGCCGCAGAAACATCACCACCCTCATCAACTACTAGCTGTGCAGAACGATTTAGAGCCCGCAGTCGCCAAGACCAAACACTTAGATATAAACCAATAACAGTAATAATAAATAACGAAATGCCAAGAGTGTAGTAGAGGTAACTGCCAAAAGACTGGTTGTTGAACATCACATAACGGTCACGACTCTGTTCTGCCACCAAAATACTTTTGGCGTAAGGCCCTTTTTCTAAAGACAACGCGGCATATGCGACCAAATCGTTCTCGTATTCCATAGACCAAAGCTCTGCTTTGTTGGTTATTATTTTTGACGTCAGGTGTTGTTTGCACGCAAAGCTTTGGTTGCGATCATAGTTTTCTGTTGAACCATTAAATAGTACGGTGTTGTACAGTGTTTTAGTTAACCAAGAAGCGTCTAGATCTTGTGGAGCGAGCGTTTGCCCCGCGGTCGCTAGAATGTTACAGCGACTGTCGACCACATGTAGTCGCAAGCCCACCCTGGCAAGTTGCGAAAGCGTGGTGGCAAGCTTCTGTTCATGATGGGTAAAGTAGGGTGCCTTTGCGGCATCGACAATCGAGTAAATACCCTTAAATCGTTGGGCAGTCTCCATATTGCCGAGTGTTGCAGGTGGGCGGCTTATATCATTTTGAGCGTCGACTGCAAAAAAACCAAAGCGATTATTAGCGTTGCTAAGCGACGTCATTAATTCGACTTGGTAGCCTTCTTCCTTAATCTGCCAATGTGCTGCTATATCTGTACTTCTGCGCAGCGTGTCATTGGCCCCCAAATAATAGATGTCGATCTTGCCAGGTGACCCTAAGCGCAGATAATAGGTGCGAGTTGAGCCAAGTTTAACCCCTAAATAGTCGCCATTAGCTAGTAGTGAGCGGTAATAGCTTTGTGAGACAGGGGTAGAATCTTTTACATTAATTAAAACATAAAGCCTCTGAGCGTTGATTGCTGCTTGATAGCTTATTGAAAAGTCTGCGCTATTGTCGCCCAGGCGCAATTCAGGAATAGTAGACCACTCTTCCTCAGCAAATCCGTCAATCTGTGGTGCCGAGGCTAGGGGATAGAAGAATAAGCCCTCTGCCGTTAACGGGTCAGATTGCGCTTGAGTTTTCTGGGCACGACCAGATGGACTAAGGCTGATTAATTGCGCGATATCAGAAACACGATCACTTAAATAGTCGGCCTCAAGGCTTCGGGTGTTTTCTTCACTTTGTCTTAGATGCTGAATGCTGGCCCATGGGTATAGTGAGAGTAAAAAAAGGAATAAGATAACTCTGATTCTAATAGACATTGCGCGTGATTAGTCCGGGCGCCAGCGGTAACCAGCTAAATTCAATGTTTCGATTTGGTCAAAATCAGAATCTAAAACTTTAAACTTATTACGGATACGCCGAATATGCGACGTAATAGTATTGTCCTCACAGTGTAGGTTGGCTGCAGTCATTAAGGCGTCTTTGCTTTTGACATGCCCTGGACGGTCACTCAAGGCCTTAATCATCCAAAATTCGGTAACCGAAACATCAAGTACTTGATCCTTCCATTTGACCCGCATGCAGTCCTCATTAATACATAAGTCGCCCTTTAGAACGTCAGCCCTGTTTTGGTCAAGTTCGCTATAGGCCTCCACTCTGCGCAACAGCGCAGTAACTCGCACAATAACATGGTCTATCTTTATATCTTTTGATAGATAGTCATCAGCGCCCAACCGCAAGCCACTAATCTCAT
>Ga0209384_1000598_pt1 | contig 22022 bp, 35 predicted proteins | sample CoawatmetaG05DNA_FD_187511 | JGI IMG/M metagenome (GOLD analysis project Ga0209384, IMG submission 187511) | Marine microbial communities from the West Antarctic Peninsula - Coastal water metaG058-DNA (SPAdes) (version 2) | ecosystem: Environmental > Aquatic > Marine > Coastal ... | reverse complement strand
TTATGGATGATTTTCCTATTAACCCAAGGGATGTAAGATTTTTTGGTAACCCAATTGATTATATTGCTTTTACCGATATGGGTTCTAAAAGTAAATGTGCTATCCACTTTATAGAAGTAAAAAGTGGACAATCTAACCTAAATAATAGACAGAAAAATATTAAAAAAGCTATTTTAGATGGTAAAGTCCATTGGCATGAATATAATGTAGATGGTATTTGGGAGCATGAATCAAAAACTGAACATTTAAACGACAAATAAAATGGCTGAAAAAGATATTATATTAAAACCAATATTAAAAAGGCTCCCTCCAGGTGATAGATGGACCCCTATTGATAGTGACCAACCAATACTTTCTTCTTTAACCGAAGGGATTGAATGGGCATTTCAAAATAGTAAAGAAAAACCTACAGATTATGTAATAAAAGCAGCCGAAGGTAAAGTATACATTTATAGTGAAGAAGAAATACCAGAACCTGAACCACCACAACCTAAAACTTATAATTTATATGGAGAATACCAATAAACAAGCAGTACTATCATTAAGTGGAGGAATGGACAGTTCAACTGTTTTATTACGTCTATTAGCAGACGGTTACGAAGTTACAGCTTTAAGCTTTGATTATGGGCAAAAACATAAAGTAGAGCTTAAAAGAGCACAATCACTAGTTAATTATATTAATAGAAATCATCTTCAAATTCTTCCAACTAATGATTTTCAAAAACAATATAATAAGGTCAAATATGGAGTAATTAAACTTGGTGGTTTAGCTCCTATGCTTAATAGTGCTCTTGTAGAAGGGGGAAATGAAGTACCTGAGGGACACTACAAACAGGAAAATATGAAAGAAACTGTTGTTCCTAATCGTAATAAAATATTTTCATCTATAATTCAAGCAGTAGCATTATCAAAAGCAAATGAAAAAAACACAGAAGTACATATTGCAATGGGTATTCATGCAGGTGATCACGCAATCTACCCTGATTGTAGACAAGAATTTAGGGACGCAGACCATCATGCCTTTACCGAAGGTAATTGGGATGCTGAACGCGTTAGCTATGTCACCCCTTATCTTAATGGGGATAAGTTTGATATACTTAAAGATGGAGCCAAATGCTGCGATCAGCTCGGACTTGACTTTGATACAGTGTATCGAAATACAAATACTAGCTATAAGCCCATTAATATTAATGGTAAGTGGTATAGTGATTATAAATCGGCATCTTCGGTTGAAAGGGTTGAAGCATTTATTAAATTAGGCCGACCTGATCCTGCCCCCTACGCTAACGAACAAGGGGAAGTCTCATGGGATTTTGTTAAGACCGAAGTAAAAAAAGTATTAGAAGCAGCATGAATAAAAGAATAGAGGATTACAACAAAGTATTACCCGTATTAGAAGTATATCGTTGTGTACAAAGTGAAGGCTCAAGATTTGGAAGGCCTACTATAGCTGTAAGAACCACAGGTTGTACTCACAGATGTTGGTTTGGAGATGGCGGGTGGTGTGATAGTTGGTATACTTCTATACACCCCCAAAAAGGTATTTTTAATTTTAATGATATAATCGCTATTTATGACGAGAACCCACAAGTAAAAGAAATGATGCTCACTGGGGGTTCTCCTACAATGCATGCCGCATTAGTAAATGAACTTACACACTTTGCCAATGAAAGAAAAATTATCATTACAATTGAAACAGAAGGATCCCATTTTGTTGAGACTGATTACCCAATTGATCTCATATCTCTTAGTCCTAAGTTTTCTAATTCTATTCCTAGGGTGGGTATTACTACTCCCGGTGGTAAAGTTGTTGATGAAAGGTTTGTCAAGCAGCATAACAAGTTTCGATTACATTATGAAAATATTAAAAAAACATTAGAATACCATAGTGATTACCACTATAAACCTGTTTGGGATGGTACAGATGAAGGTTTAAAAGAAATTGAAGAATTTAGGGTTAAAATGAATATCCCTAAGGATAAAACATTTGTAATGCCTGCTGGAGATACACGAGAAACTCTAGTAGAAATGTACCCTAAAGTATTTGAAATGGTAGCAGAACACGGTTATAATATGACTGGTAGAGACCATATTATAGCATACAACACCCAAATAGGAGTATAATGAATAAAGAAGCACTCCTCCTCCTAGAACAAATAAGACAACACGTAATTACTTGTTGTGCGGTTACTATGGACCCTGATAACGTAGAAGGTTTAATAGATAAATTAAAAGTTATGATAGAAAACGAATGGAACCAGTAATAAGTGAAAAAGAGCTTGATATTCAAGTTAAAATTTTAGCAAAACGCATTAGCGACAAACACAGGGGAGATGCAACCCCTATAGTAATGGTTTGCATATTAAATGGGGGCTTTATGTTTTTTAGTGATTTAGTTAAACAAATTACAACCCCAATTGAAATTGATTTTATTAGATGTAAATCTTATTTTGGGAAAAAACAAGGAGACTTATCTATTACTAAAGATTTAGAAACTAAAATTAAAGGAAAGCATGTTTATTTAGTAGATGATATTATTGATTCAGGTAATACTATGATAGCAGTTAAAAGCTTTTTAAAAGTAAAACACCCCAAAAGCATAACAGCAGTTACAACTATTTTAAAAGAAAATTTGGATTTTCCAGATGCCTTTTATATATTAAAGCAAGAATCAGATTCTATATTTGACCCATTTTATATAGGGTATGGTATGGATGATGAAAATGGATATAACAGGAATTTAAAGACAATTTACACAGTTTAATGGAAAATAAAAGAAGAAAAATTCACGAAGAGTTAGAAGTAGTACAAGAGGGTTTTGCAAATGGTGTTGCAAAAGGATTTCCTTTATCAAACCAAGAAAAATTAGATATGATTGAAAATGCTACCCATGCCTTTGGTCAATTTTTAGATGCATTAAGATGTGATTGGAGAAATGACCCAAATTCAATGGAAACCCCAAAACGAGTAGCAAAATCATATGTAAATGATTTATGGGAAGGTAGATACACAGCAATGTCTCCTATTACTTCCTTTCCAAGTGATGGCTATGATGGTATTATTATTGAAAGAAATATCCCATTAACTTCAATGTGTTCTCACCACCACCAAACAATTGGGGGAGTAGTTCACATTGGTTATATAGCAGGGGAAAGTGGCCAAGTAATCGGGCTATCTAAACTTAACAGAATTGTAGAGTTATTTGGCCGTAGAGGTGCTATTCAAGAACAATTAACATCAGCTATTCATAATGCTGTAGGTAAAATTACTGAGGGTAATAGAGGAGTTATTGTTACTATAGTAGGAACACACAACTGTGTAAGCTGTAGAGGTGTTAAACATGAAGGAGCAGCTATGGTTACTACCAAAGCATCAGGAGTATTTAGAGATAACAATAATTTATCAAGAAAAGAATTTTTTGATAGTTTAAAAATTAATAACGGAGGACACAACATTTAAAATATAAATATAAAAATAAATAATTATGGAAAATACACAAAAATTAGTAGATGCAATCAAAGAACAAGTAATATTGATTGAAACAGAAATAAACAAACCAACAGCCGCGGCTAAAGGAAGATGCAGATCAGCTGCTAATAAAATTAAAAACCTATCAGCTGATTTTAAACGAACTCATAAATAAAATTATGATAAGTTTATATGACTATTTAGGTAGAGCAGCAGGCCCTGAATTAGGAAAAAGAGTAGCATCAGCAGCCGCAGCAAAAAAAATATCTTTTGGATCACGTCAGGTAGAAACTAAATCTTACACAGGAGAAATTTTGCTATACCCAAAATCATTTTTAGATGAATTTTTTGGGGGTGGATTAACTGAAGGATCTCAAGGAAAACAATTATTAAAAGGATAAATTAAAAACAAAAATTGGTAGACTCCCGTCTATAAAAATCAAAAAATATGGAAAATTTAAATTTCGTTTTAGGTATCCTATCAACCGTAGGTGTATTCTTGTTAGGGTACACTTCAGTAGGAATGTTTAAGGTTAAAAACCAAGTAAGTGATATATTCTCATCCACCCAGGATTTGTACAGAACCGTAGATGAGAAGCATAGTATAATTTCAAGGGAACATGAAAGAGAACAAGAAAATATAAGCAATCGAATCGATGAAATCTATAGACAGATGGATTCGCGATTTGATAAATTAGAAAATAAGTTAAAAAAGTAAAATAAATAATCGGATGGGAGTCTATTATTTTTATATAAATTAAAATTATAAAAACACTAAAAAATAAAAAGTTATGGCATATTGGTTAGCAAAAGTAAAGGTTGAAGAGGAAACCTCTCGTGGCACCGTTAGGTGGACAAGCGAACAATTCCTAGTAAATGCAGAAAATGCAACAGACGCTGAAGTTAAATTAACTCAAGAGTATTCTACGTATAACATGGAATGGCACGTTTCTCAACTTAAGCAAATTAAATTAGTAAAAGTTATTGAATAATGGGAAAGCAATTAGTTTTATTTAAGGATATTCCCTTTGTAGATGAAGTTGAAGAATTTAATAGTTTATTTAATAAACCCAATAATTATGAACCTACAATACCTGAAAAAAAAGAATGGGAATTCGTATACAACTTCATCCTGGAAGAGCTTGAGGAATATAGAGAAGCATGTGAACGAGGCGACATCGTGGAAGTTTTGGATGCTTTGTGTGATATTACTTATGTTTCCCTTGGGAACGGTACTATGTTACACGGCCTTAAAAATAAAATTTGGCCAGCCTATCAAGAAGTACAAGCATCGAATCTATCTAAAGCTTGCTCAAATGAAGAGGAAGCACAAACAACGGTTGAAAAGAGGAGTAAAGAGCAAGGTGAAGCTTGTCACTATGAAAAAGTTGGTGATACGTACGTTGTTTACCGCTCGAGAGATAGAAAGGTAATGAAAAATATTAACTATTTTAGACCAGATCTAAAGCAGTTTTTTACAGAAAAGGAATTATCAAAAGATTACTTAGAAGTTATATTGGTTTAGACCCGTGTAACCTAAAAATTTGTTCGTATATTTACGGTATAATAAAAAATTAAAAGTTATGAGAAAAGGAAGACAAAAAGGTCAAACTAAGGCAAAAAGTATAATTAATGATCCTTCAATAGCCCCTTACACTATATTAGTAGAAGAGGATCAATATGTTTTAGTAGACGGTAAAGATATCCCCCAGGGATATTTTACCTCAATAGATTCAATAATTAGAAAAATATCTAGGATGTTACTAGCTAATAAAAGAGAAAAATATAACCTTTCCGAATTTATGGAAAGTTATAATCAAACAAGAAACCAACTTTTAAGTAATTTTAAAAATACCTAAATTATGAAGGATAAACAACAACTACCAGATGCTAGAAATCATCAAATTATAAGTTTTATTAAATCAGCAATTAGGATGATAGGATATATCTTTATCCCCTTTAACCTACTTGCAGCTACAATTTTACTTCTTGTTAGTGAATTTGTAGGAATTTTAGAAGAATTAGTATGAAAAAGTTATTGTATTTTAGTGCTGATTGGTGTGAACCCTGTAAACAATTAGGCCCCCTTATGGAAGAACTTTCCCAAGAGGGAATGAATGTTCAAAAGATTAACATAGACACTAACCAGGATGCTGCTGATGGTTTTAATATCAGAAATATCCCTACAGTAGTTTTAACTATAGATGGAGTTGACTCGGGGAGGAAAGTTGGTCTTAACAAAAAAAGTATGTATATTAAGCTATATAATCAAGATTAATGTATAAAAATTGTTATGTTCAAAGGGGTGATGAATGGAATCATTATAGAATGCATCTATGGACTGATGAAGGATATTTTGAAGAAGAATTTCAAAATTATGGCTATATAGAATGTCAACCTAACCAATCAACCCACCAAGGTTTAAAGGGGGAAGCTTTAAAAAAAGTATCTAATTGGAATAGAGAAGATCCTAGAATGCATTACTCAGATCATACTAAAGGAAATATTCATACTAAGTTTCTTATTGATAAATATGGTGATAATGATACCCCTTCAGTGACTCACCGAGAATTATTTTTTGATATTGAGATTGAAATGGGGGGTGCTTTAACTCCTGAATATATTAAATCCGCCCCAAAACCCGTTACTTCAATAGCATGGTGGGATCGTCAAGTAGATGAATGGAAAATTGTTATTGTTGATAAAGAAGGAAAACTTGAAAATACTTTTGATAGTCAAGGGAGGGAAGTAATCCCAGTATCTAGGGAAACCGATTTACTTGATAAATTTCTTTCAATGATGGAAGAAGTCCAACCAGATATCCTAGTTGGATACAATAGTGATTACTTTGACATCCCTTACCTATATTACAGAATTAAAAATACTATGGGTAAACGTACTGCAAGTAGAATGTCCCCTATTAATATCATAGAGGAACGTCATTGGAGTGAAGATGCTCCTATCCGCATTGCTGGAGTTGCTTCTTTAGATTATATACGTTTACACAAAAAATATAGTTTTAAAGATGAACCATCATACAAACTTGATTCCCTAGGAGAGAAATATGTAGATCAAAAGAAAATCGAATATGAGGGATCACTTGATAGGTTGTTTACAGAGGATAAAGAAAAATTTATTGAGTATAACTTCGTTGATGTTTTAATTTTAAAAAAATTAGATGAAAAATTTAAATACATAGAGCTAACAAAAAACCTTGCTCATAAAGGTAAAATATTATATGAGGAAGTTTATCAATCATCTCGCATCCATGATGGGGCTATTTCTAGTTGGCTTATTGCTCAAAATACGATACCCCCAAATAAAGAACTTAATCCTATAACAAAGAAAAATTACGCAGGTGGTTATTTATTCTGCCCAAAAACAGGTATTTATAACTACATGTTTGATGAAGATCTTACATCACTATACCCATCAATTATTATGTCTCTTAATATAGGAAAGGAAACATACATTGGTAGGATTTTAGATGTCTATAATGATAGAAATAATAGACTGGGTTTAAACGATTTAGAATCTATGGTCGCCACAGACCATGAAATTACACTTCCCCTTGAAAATATCGCGCGTAAAACGCAGAATACGCGCGTAATTGATATAATAGATAAAATTAAACAACATAATCTAACTGTTACTGCAAATGGTGTTATGTTTAGAACAGATAAAAAATCTGTACTTTCAGTTATCCTATCTAAATGGTTTGATGAACGAGTTAGGTATAAAAAAGCTATGAAATTAGCATACCAAAACGGAAATAAAAAAGATGGTGAACAAAACCACCTTAAACAATACACTATGAAAATTTTATTAAACTCACTTTATGGAGCTACAGCATTACCTAGTTTTAGGTATGGTAGTGTTATCCTTAGTGAAGCTATAACTTTAAGTGGTCAAAGAATTATTCAAGAATCTGCTTTGTTTGCAAATACACATATGAATAAAGTATTAAGAAACGAATTAAAATTAGAACTATAATGGCACTTACCCCTCAATCAATAAGAAGTAATGTTATCATCAAATTAAATGGTGAATATGTTAGAAAAGAAAAAATAATTGAACTTTCAAAAGACTGGAACGACAGACAGATTACTTTTTTTAGAAAAATGACCCAACAAGGGGGAAAATTACGAATACTAGGAAATCTTTTTGAAATAAGAATTCAAGAAACTATATTAACATCTAGAGGAGAGAAAGATGGGGGAATTATCAAATCACCTGGAATAGACGATAGATTTTAATATATGACTAACCAAGAAGAAATACCCTGGTGGATTTGTAAAGAAGGCGATAAAAATCTTTGCACATATGTAGACACAGATTCTAATTACTTTCATGCTGAACCACTTTTAAAGCATTTATATCCTAATTTTTCTGAATTACCAGAAGAAGAACAAGATAACCTTTTAGAAAAAATAGCTCTTAAATACCAGGACCTAATCACAGAGTATTATGATACTCTTGCTATAGAAGCTTTTAATATTAAATCCCATCGTCTAGAGATGAAAACCGAATGCACTATTCGCTCAGGTTTTTTCTCAGGTAAACGTAGATATGCCCAGTACATTACTAAAAAGGATGGTATGAAAGTAAAAGATATTGATGTTAAGGGTCTTGATTTTATGAAATCAAACTTCCCACCTCTATTTAAAAAGTTCTTTAATAGCATTCTAAATAAAATCCTATTTGGAGCTACAAGGGACAAAATAGATTTAGAAATTCTAGAATTTAAAAACAGCCTAAATGATTTACCACTGGAACAATTGGGCAAACCCACAGGTGTAAAGGACATTAAAAAATATGTTGAACGTCCCCCGGGGGCCGGAAATATATTTACAGTACTAAAAACAGGAACCCCTGTAAACGTTAAAGCAGCGGTTCGTTATAATGATTTCCTTAAATTTAAAGGATTAGACAGAAAACACTCCCAAATAGTACAGGGGGATAAAATTAAATGGGTTTATCTAAAAGACAATCCTTATAAAATTGACACAATGGGTTTCTTAGATTTTGATTTTCCAGAGGAAGTTCGTACATTCGTGGAAACATATATAGATAGAGACAAAGCATTTGACTCAATTTTAAAAAACAAATTAGAAACTTTCTACCAAGACTTAAGTTGGGGTAGTTTAACACTCAATACACACGTAAATAATTTTTTCTCATTCTAATGACAGATAAAAGAATAATAGACCGTTTTATATCAAAATACCACTTAGGTGGTAATATAGAACGCGTTAAATGGGTTTCAGATAGTGAATCCTTAAGTGCTAAATTTATTAATGACTCACAAAGTTTAGTGGGAAAAGTAATTAGCAAAAACTTCAAATTCCCCGTAGGTGAATTTGGTATATATAGTACCTCAACATTAAGTAAACTATTAGGAATACTTGAAAACGAAGTAATGTTTGATATTAATAAAGAGGGTGGTACTCCATCTAAATTTATACTAGCTGATACTAGTATGGATATTTCCTTTAATCTAGCAGATCCCCAAGTAATACCAACTGTCCCTACAATTAATAAAATGGAGGGAAATGTTGAAATAGAATTAAATGAAGAATTTACTACTAAATTTATCAAGGCAAAAGATGCTGTAGGTGAAGAAGTATTTTACATCTCCACTAGGGATGGATTTACTTCAAAAGAAGTAATGTTTACTATTGGAACAACTTCAACAAATTCTGTTTCTTTTGCAATAAATGTAGAAGAGGGGGGTCTAGATGTTAATTTAGATAATATCCCATTCAATGCTGACTTAGTAAAAGAAATATTTAAGCACAATAAAGGATTTGAATTAGGATTTGTCCAAATAAACCCAAAAGGATTAATGACTTTTGCATTTAAATTTGGAGACCTAGAAACTAATTATTACCTTGTACGTAATCAAAACCAATAAAATTATATAAAAAATGGAAAATATACCAATCACACCCTTATCTGATCGTGTTTTAATTAAACCGATTGAGGAGGAAGAATCTACCTATGGAAACATCGTTGTCCCTGATATGGGGAAAGACAGACCCGACTTTGGAATTGTACTTGTTGTAGGACCAGGTCGTTATGACAATAATGGGAATTTAATTCCTACAAGTCTAAAAATAGGCCAGAAAGTTATTATGCCTAAATACGGGGCAAATACCGTAGAACTTGAAGGTGAAGAATACGTTCTCGCCTCTGAAACAGAAATATTAGGAATTATAAATTAAAAAAAATGAGTAAAATTATTAAATTTGGAGAAGAAGGAAGAGGTAAACTCCAGTCGGGAGTAAACCAACTTGCAGATGCAGTTGCAAGTACATTAGGCCCATATGGTCGTAATGTAATAACAGGAAATGAAATGGGGGTTCAGTCAACTAAAGATGGTGTTACTGTTGCTAAACAAGTTACACTTGAAGATAAAACTGAAGATCTTGGAGCTCAAGTTGTTAAACAAGCTGCAATCAAAACAGCTGAACAAGCTGGTGATGGAACTACCACAGCAACTGTTTTATCAAGAGAAATTTTTAACCAAGCATTAGAGGCTGTTAGCTATAAATCTAATAATGCTATTGATATAAAAAGAGGAATTGATAAGGCTGTAAAAGATGTAGTCTCTTATTTAAAGGAAAATTCCCAAGATATTTCAAATGAGGATCAACTTAAACAAGTAGCTACTATTTCAGCTAATAATGATGAGGAAATAGGTACTCTTATAGCCACTGCTTTTGATAAAGCTGGAAGAGAAGGAGTCATTACTGTTGAATCTAGTAAAACACACGAAACCACTCTTGAAGTAGTAGAAGGAATGCAATTTGATAGAGGTTATAAATCACCTTATTTTGTTACTGATAATGGATCAATGACATGTCAACTTGATGAACCATACATTTTAATATATGATGGGAAAATTAGTGCTGTGAAAGAATTACTTCCTATACTTGAAAGAGTTAGCCAACAGAATAAATCTCTTTTAATTGTTGCTGAGGATATTGATGGTGAAGCTCTTGCTGCTATGATTGTAAATAAAATGCGTGGCATCTTAAAATGTGCTGCTGTTAAAGCACCTGACTTTGGAGAACGTCGTACAATGATCCTTGAAGACATGGCAGCTCTTACAGGGGGTACTGTTATTTCAAAACAAAAAGGTATGAAACTTGATAAAGTTACTTTTGATATGTTAGGAGAGGCTAGAGGTATTACTATTTCAAAAGAAGAAACTACAATTGTAGATGGAAATGGTACTGAAGAAGTAATCGAAACACGTCTTAATGAAATTAAAGATCAAATCGAAAAGTCTGAAAGCAATTATGCCCGTGAACAACTCCAACAACGTTTAGGAAAATTAGCAGGAGGTGTAGCAGTAATTAATGTTGGGGCTTATACAGAAACAGAAATGAATGAACGTAAAGATAGAGTAGATGATGCCGTCCATGCTGTTAAAGCAGCTATTGAGGAAGGTATTCTTCCAGGAGGTGGTCACGCTTTACTTTGTGCATCAACACAAATACAATCTGATTCATTAAATTCTTCACAAGAAATGGGTTATGAAATTGTTCGCAAATCTATCCGCAAACCCTTTTATCAAATCCTTTCAAATGCCGGCTATAATCACGAAAAATGTACATTAGCAGCATTAAATGTAGAGGGCAATTTTGAATTAGGGTGGAATTTAGCTACTGAAAATGAAGTTAATATGCTTTCTGAAGGTATTATTGACCCAACTAAAGTTACACGTTGTGCTCTTGAAAACGCTGCCTCAGCCGCTGGTATTCTTCTTACTACGGAATGTATAATTACAGATACTCCTAAAAAAGAAAATGAATCTATGCATGAACAACCAATGTTTTAATGGATTTATTTGTAGAAAAATATAGACCTCATGATCTTGATAACTTTATTGGTGACAGTACTGTTAGAGATAAAGTCCAAGAATATATAACAGAGGGTACTCTACAAAATCTACTATTGTTTGGTCCAGCGGGGACAGGAAAAACCTCGCTGGCTAAACTAATAGTTAAACAACTAGAGGCAGATCACCTTTACATTAATGCCTCTGATGAAAGGGGTATTGATACTATTAGGGATAAAATAATTCCATTTGCTTCAAGTATAGGATTTAATGGATTAAAAATAGTAATATTAGATGAAGCGGATTATCTTACCCCCCAAGCACAAGCAACCCTCAGGAATGTTATTGAAACTTTTAGTAACTCTTGTAGGTTTATTTTTACATGTAATTATCTGGACCGTATCATTAACCCTTTACAATCCCGTTGTGTCGCCTTCGGTATTATACCACCTTCTAAAAAGGAAGTGGGACAACACATATTACAAATATGTGAACAGGAAGAAATAAAATTTACTAAAGAAGATTTAGGAAAAATAATTATAACCCATTACCCTGATATTCGTAAAATCCTTAACACAGTACAAGGTAGTGTAAAAGGGGGCAAATTAATCCTTGATTCAAAATCACTAATTAATACGGATTTTGAAAATAAGGTAGTAGCTGCCTTAAAAAACAAAGCTAAACTAAATGATATCAGACAGATAATTGCCGATAGTGGTGCACAACAATTTGAGTCATTATTTAGATGTTTATATGATAATGTAGAAGAATATACTAAGGATATTGGTGAAGCAATAATAATTATTTCCCAATATCAATATGAATACAGTTTTGTTATAGATAAAGAAATATGTGTTGCTGCTATGCTAAATAAATTAATAAAATTATGAGTGTAAATTCCCCCAAACAAAACCTAAAACAACTAAGTGAATGGTATGTGTGGTTTAATAAAAAATATAATAGATCTAGTAAAATAGCTGCTAGATTAAATAACCCCAATAAACATAACAACTGATGCAACAACAAAATTTTAATGTAGATATTACCCAAACAACCCCGGTAGTTTGTGATGAGTGTGGAAATGAACACTTTACCCAAGTAAATATGATGCGTAAACTATCACCTATGCTCTCTCCTACTGGACAACCAGCATTAATTCCTATTCCTGTATTTGCTTGTTCTAAATGTAGTCATGTTAATAAAGAATTTCTCCCAAAGGATGACGCCATTTGATTATTTAAAATTAGTCCATAATAAGGAAGTTAAATGGGAAGATTTAAATGATGAAGAACAAAAAAGCTGGAACACATTTATAATAAACCGTGCCCTTAGCTTCACATCTGATTATTTAGACATAGTTAATAACCTTCAACCCCACACAGGGGGACAATTAACCCCGGCTGAAATATTTAAGTATTATCAAAATATGCTACCAAATAATTTTAGATTTAAAAAATGGATTAAGGGGAAAAAAGACAAAAAATTCAACCCTCAACTACTAGTAATATTAAGTAGACATTTTGAATGTTCCCACCAACAAGTAGATGATTATCTAAATATTTTAGACAAAAAAGATTTAAAATTACTTCTTAATCGTTTAGGAATACAAGAAAGTGAAATAAAAAAATTAATAAAAAAATGATAGACTTTACCCCCGAAGACGACGCCGCTGTAAAGTGGTGTGAAGAAAAATACCCCGAACTTACCGCGGAATATAAAAAGATTATGATGGAACAATATATTTTATTCTGTAAAAAACATCGTAATTATGGGTCCTCTAATATTAATGTAGGAACAAATTTAGAAACAGAAGGAGATATTAAATTATCTCTTACAGGATTATGGTTTCGAATGAATGATAAAATCCAACGACTAAAAAATTTAGTTGTATTAGGAGAACCTGACACAGTAGGAGAATCTGTAGAAGATACACTTAAAGATCTTAGTGTATATGGAATTATAAGCCAAATAGTACAGCAAGGTAAATTCAAATAAATTTGGAAAACCAAATCTTTCTTCGTATATTCACGATATGAGCATATTAGAAAATATACAAAATACAGTAGTTCCGGAAATTGACTTTAAAAAAGGTAAACATGTTTCCTATTCACAACTTTCATTATGGTTATCATGCCCCCATAAATGGAAGTTAATGTATATTGATAAATTGAAGCAACCACCAAATATCCACTTGGCGTTTGGATCAGCAATGCATGAAACACTACAAGAGTATTTAGGTTTAATGTACAATACATCTATTAAAGCCGCGGATGAATTTCCTATTCATAAGGATTTCCAACAACGTTTTTTAAAAATGTATAACGATTATAAAGAACAAATTGGTAGTAATTTTTCTACCCCAAAGGAAATTGCTGAATTTGTTAATGATGGGTTAAATATTATTGATTTTTTCCTTGAAAGACGGCAAATGCACTTTACAAAAAGGGGAACTAGACTTTTAGGGATAGAAATGCCTATCTTAACACCCCCCCATAAAGACCATCCTAATATTATGTTATATGGTAAACTTGATTTAGTTTTTTATGATGAGGATCTTAAAAAAGTAAGTATTTGGGATATTAAAACTTCTACTAGAGGTTGGGGGAAGTGGGATAAAGAGGATAAAATTAAAATGTCCCAGATGGTATTATATAAAAAATATTTTGCAGAACAATATAATATACCAGTAGAAGAAATCGATTGTAAATATTTTATAGTAAAGCGCAAAATACCTAAAAAGCCTAGATATCCTGCGTCGGCTAGTCGCATCCAATATTATGTTCCATCTTCAGGCAAAACAACTCTTAATAGGGTAACTCAGGATCTTCATGCATTTATTGAGGATTGTTTTAAGGATGATATGTATCAATCGAAGGAGTATACTAAGACTCCAAACGATAAATCCTGTAGATGGTGTCCATTTAATGATAAACCTGAACTCTGCGATAAAAAATCTACAAGTTAGGGCATTTCCTACACTTATAGCTCTATCAGCACTTTCTGTTTCAGCATCAGCTGCTTTTTACTCCGTAAGTGGATTAAGCAAGCTGTTTGCTGGAGCAACATTTGCTGTTATTATAATGGCTGCTTCCCTTGAAGTAGCTAAAATAGTAATAGCATCTTTACTTTACCAGTATAGAAAAACAATCCCCCGAATTTTAAAATATTATCTTTCACTATCGTGTTTGGTCTTAATCCTTATTACGTCGATGGGAATTTATGGGTTTCTTTCAGCTGCTTACCAGGAAACAGCAGCTAAAGCAGGAAATATAGATTCTCAAATAGGCCTTATCGAAACTAAAAGAGACAACATCCGCGAACAACTTGCGGTATACAGCGATGAAAAATTAACCATTAATGAGGCCGTGAGCAACCTGAGGTCTGGCTTATCTAACAATGTAATACAGTATACTGACACATTAGGTAATGTGTTAACAACCACATCCTCATCAACTCGTAGGGCTTTAGAAAAACAACTAGATCAGGCGGTAGATAGACAAACAGAAATTAACATTAGAGTAGACAACTTAAATGAACAACTATTTAACTATGAAACCGAAATAGTTGAGGTAACAAATAATAATAATATAGCAGGTGAATTAGGTCCCCTTAAATATCTATCAGGATTAACAGGATTATCTATGGATAAAATTATAAACTACCTACTCCTTACTATTATATTTGTATTTGATCCCCTAGCAATCGCCCTTGTAATTGCTGCAAATTTTGCATTTGAACAACTTAGAATTAAAACAAAAAAAAACGTTTATGGTGAGCAAGTACCTAAAGAGGAACCTATAAAAGAAGGGGATGCTAAACCAGAAATTAAAATAGTAGAAAAAATAGTAGAAGTTCCTGTTGAAGTTCTAAAAGAAGTACCCATAAAATTACCAAATAGTCTTAGAGGACCCTTAGATGAGGCAGTAAAACACGCTAGGAGACAAGGAGAAGAAATTAATTTTAATATTTCTCAATTTTTTAATTAAAATAATATATGTATATGCGCATTTAAACATATACAACATGGCACTTAAGCTAACATCCGTAAAATTAGAAGAAAAATTATTTGAAGACTTTAAAGTAGCTTCAATTAGAAAAAAATTTAACCTTCAAAAACTAGTAAACAGAAGTATACATCTCTATCTAACTGATGAGGAATTCCAAAAATCCCTTCATACACATACAGACCTAACCATTAGTGGTAGTGGTTTATAAAAAGTAAAAATAAAAATAAAGTTTTAATTCATGAAAAAAGGTTATATACCCAAAGACCAAAGAAAAAAAATCCTATTTCTTTGTGATGATATTAGGTTACATAGTGGGATAGGAACTATGGCAAAAGAAATAGTCATAAATACTGCGCATCATTTCAATTGGGTTAATTTAGGTGCAGCAATTAAACATCCGGAACAGGGCAAATCATTTGATTTAAGCCAACAAATAAACGAAATAGCAGGAATTACAGATTCAAATGTAAAAGTGATCCCATGGGATGGATATGGAAATGACCAAGTTATACGCCAATTAATTACCCAAGAAAAACCTGATGCGATCCTCCACTTTACTGATCCTAGATATTGGACTTGGCTATATCGAATGGAAAAAGAAATCCGTACAAAAATCCCAATGATTTTTTATACTATTTGGGATGATTTACCTTACCCAATGTATAACCGTGATTTTTATCGCTCAGATGATATGCTTCTTTGTATTTCAAAACAAACTAAAAATTTAGTTAATAATGTACTTAAAGATTTTCCGAAAAAAGATTGGCAAACTCAATATGTCCCTCATGGTATAGATGAGAAAAAATTCTTCCCTATAGCAAACGACTTAGAATTTGAAGTATTTAAAGATAAATTCTTTGAAGATAAAGAATATGATTTTGTTGTTTTTTGGAATAATAGGAATATTCGCCGTAAAAACCCAGGAGATGTAGTTACTGCTTGGAAAATATTTACAGATCAACTTCCTAAAGAAAAGGCAGAACGCTGTTTATTAATTCTCCATACTGATAAAGTAGATGGGAATGGAACTGATATTCCAGCAGTAATAGAAACTATATGTGACCCTAAAGTAAATAAAATTAAATTTACTAATGGTAAGTGTGATGAAAAGCAACTAAATTATTACTATAATTTAGCAGACGCACAATTTATGATGACCGATAACGAAGGTTGGGGATTATCACTTACTGAAGGTCTTATGGCAGGAAATATGATTATAGCCCCGGTTCAAGGAGGTATGCAAGACCAAATGCGTTTTGAAGATGAAAATGGTGATTGGATTAATTTTTCTTCTGAACACCCTACAAATAGTAATGGTCGTTATAAAAAACATGGTGAATGGGCAATCCCAATGTGGCCTAAAACACGTTCATTAAAAGGTTCACCCAGTACCCCTTACATATATGCTACTCAAGTAGATATTGAAGACGCCGGATTAGCTTTACTTTCTTGTTATAAACTTGGAATAAAAGAAATCCAACGTAGAGGGCTTAAAGGTAGAGAATGGTTACAATCAGAAGAATCAAGAATGACATCTTCAGGTATGGGCCAAAACTTTATAGAAAATATAACTAAATTATTTGAAAGATGGAAACCTATTAATAAATTTACAATTGAAAAAGTTAGTGATGGGCATACTACATACAACCCAAACTCAGTCCAATACACCCCAGAATTTAAACAAAAAGTAAAAGAAGTCTTATCATGAAACCAATTTGTGTAGTTAGTTGTCCAATAGATACATTCAGCGGATATGGACACCGCTCTCGCGATTTTGTTCGCTCACTTATAGAAGCAAAAGGTAAGGATTGGGATATAAAAATTATGCCCCAAGTATGGGGTAATACTCCTTGGGGATTTTTAGATGATAATGATTCTTTAAAATCTAGATTTATCCCCCAATTAACCCAACAACCTGATATTTGGATACAAATTTCTATTCCTAATGAATTTCAAAAGGTAGGAAAATTTAGTATAGGAGTTACTGCGGGTATAGAATCTACTTGCCCCCCACCGGATTTTATAGAAGGGATGAATAGAATGGATTTAAATTTAGTATCATCTCATTTTACAAAAGATGTATTTTCTAAAATTAAAATAACCCAAAATGATAAAGAAGGAAAACCCCAAAAAGTTATTGAATTAAAACGACCTATAGAAGTACTTTTAGAAGGCCTAGATACGGGAGTATATTTTAAAGAACCAAACAAATCGGGTTTACTTGATAATATTGATGAAAGTTTTTGTTTCCTATTTACTGGCCATTGGTTGCCTGGTAATTTTGGTGAGGATAGAAAAAATGTTGCTACTATGATCGAAACATTCCTTAAAACATTTAAAGGTAATGGAATTAAACCAGCATTACTTTTAAAGACTAATAAAGTAGATTATAGTTTATTAGATAAAGAAGAGATTCTTGAACATATTAGAGATATAAGAAATAAATTTAAGAATAAAGAAAATCTACCAAATATTTATATTTTACATGGTGAATTTACAAACGAAGAACTTAATAAAATTAATAATGATTCTAAAATAAAAGCCTTTGTTTCCTTTACTAAAGGAGAAGGATTTGGCCGCCCATTACTTGAACAAGCTATCACTGGTAAACCTGTAATTACAACTAACTGGAGTGGACATGTTGATTTTATTCGCCCAGAATATAATGTACTTTTAGGTGGAGAATTAAAAAACATACATAAATCTGCCGCTAATCAATGGCTAATAGAACAAGCCAAGTGGTTTAATGTTAATACTGAAGTTGCATCAAAAGCACTAAAAGATGTTTATAAAAAGTATAAAAAATATATCGAAAACAGTCGCAAACAAACACAGTTTCTTAAAGAAAATTTTAGTCAAAATAAAATGACAGAAATACTTAAAGAACATATGGACAAAATTAATGTAACAATTAATGTTCCCCTCCAACTCCCTAAACTTAAAAAAATGGGGGAAAATCCACAACAAAAATTACCTAAACTTAAATTACCTAAACTTAAAAAAGTATAAACATGAAAGAAGGATTAATAGAGTGTCCCTGCTGTGGGTCAGATGCATGTTCAAAAAACCTAATTACCCCCTCTCTTAATATATATCTTTGTTGGACCTGTGGTTTTACTACAAACGATCAAATGATAGATGGTAGTGATTTTGAGAAAGAAAATTATGAACACACTGCTGAAATAATAAAAGATCTAAAACAAGTGTATGATGGTTTTGCATGGTACCCTAAAGTTATAAATTTACAAGAAATGGGAATGGTATTCCCTGAGTGGAATAAAAGATCTAAAGATTGGTACTGGGCCGCAGTTAAAGCAATACTAGTCCCTAAAGAAGAAAAAGAAAAATTCCCGGATCCTGCTAACCCAGGAGAATACTATAAGTTTAGAATGGATATGAAAAATATTAAAAGGTTTAATAAATTAGAATTTATGGATGCTGCTGAAAAAATAGGAATATTTGATGAGGAATGACACCATCCAGTTTGGAGATCGGTTATTTGTTTTATACCGTAAAATAAAGGAAACCCCAAAAATATCAGAAAATACTGAAATCCTTAAAAATTACTTTCGTTGTAATACGGTTTTAAAGAAAGATGGAATATTTTACTTTTGTAATGAGGTACCTTGCATAGAATTTGAAGATATAAAAAAAGATGAAAATAAGTTACGCGATACCAGTTTGTAATGAGTATAAAGAAATAGAATATCTTCTAAAATACTTAACGAAATATAAACGCAAAGAAGACGAAATAGTTATTCAGTGTGACCAAGGCAATACTTCACCTGATGTCTATCGAGTTCTTCAAGAACTTACAGAAGATAGTAATATATCTTACAAGTTAATTGAATTCCCTCTTAATGAAAATTTTTCGGCATTTAAAAATAATTTAAAAGATAACTGCTCTGGAGATTATATTTTCCAAATTGATGCTGATGAATACCCTGAAGAATACCTTATGGACACTATAGGATGGTTTATTGAAAACAACCCAGATACTGATATATTTTGGGTTCCTAGAATTAATAAAGTAAATGGTTTAACCCAAGAACATATAGAAAAGTGGGGGTGGAAAGTTGACCCTAAGGGAAGAGTAAATTTCCCCGATTATCAATGCCGTATCCTTAAAAACATACAGGATATAAAATGGAAAAATAAAGTCCATGAAGTACTAACAGGTTATAAAACTGAATCACATTTACCGGCAAACTCAGAATTTTGTATCCACCATTTAAAAGATATAAAGCGCCAGGAATCTCAAAACGAATTTTATAATACACTGTGATTAAGATTAAACTCACTAACTATAATAAAGGTAGAAACGAACCTACATTTAGACCACTATTAATACACTCCCAACAATTTAATCAAATAGGAGTACAATTTGTTGATGGTGGTAGTTATGATTATGAATTTATAGGTACTGAAGATATTTTAAATAAAAAAATACCACTAAAAGAAAGCATAGATAGGGGATTAGATTTTTTAGAAAATAAATCAGGGGATTATTTTTTATTCGATGGTTCTGATTCTACCTCATTGATGGCCTCTTTTGAGGTATTTCAAAAATCAAAAGCCCAATATTTATTTAAATCTGCTAAATCAACTATAGAACAATACTCAACCCCAACGGCCTTTAATAAGTGGTTCTTTGGGAATGGTAGTGATTTAGATTTAGCGTATAAAATGACCCCTGAAGAATATAATAGAATAAAACTAACGGGGTGGAATTTTGGGTATTACAACCCAGGATATTTAAATTTTGATAATTCTAATTTAGAGCGCACGATAGATGTATGTGCTATATATCAGGGGTTTCATAAAGAAAATGGTGATCATGGGACTCGTAATGATTTAATGTATACAAATCATAGAACTAAAGCTTGGGATATATTAAAATCGTCTAATAGAATTTCATATGAAAAGGATAAAAGACCATTTCCAGAATTTGCAGATATAATGCGTAAAAGTAAATGTACTTTATCCCCATTTGGTATGGGAGAAATGTGTTTTAGAGACTTTGAAATAATCCAATTTGGGAGTGTAATGATAAAACCTGATATGAGTAAAGTTATTACACACCCTAATATCTATATCCCTTATGAAACATATATCCCATGTGCTTTAGATTGGTCTGATTTAATTGAAAAAATTGAATGGGTAAAAAATAACCCAAAACAATGTAAAGAAATTACAGAAAATGCTAGATCTGTAATGAAAAGTTCGTACACTACCAACAATCTGTTATTATATTGGTATGATATGATTTCATCATTTAACGGAATTGAACAATAAACAAATAAACAAATAAACAAATGAAAGATATAGTAGAATTTGAAAATTTTAACCATAAATTTGAAAGTATAGTACAAAGTAAAGAATGGGAAGTTGTAGAAGATCTATACAAATCTAAAAAAACAATATTCATGTTAGGTAATGGGGGAAATATGGGAATAACTGACCATGCCGCTGTTGATATGAGTAGATTAACTGATAAAAATGTATTATGTCCTGGTAGTGGTATCACTGCTACTTCTATTATAGGTGACAACTCATTTGATTCCTGGTTTAAAGTCTGGTTAGAACAACGTTTTAGAACTACAGACCTAGATGATTCTTTAGTAATAGCATTTTCGTGCTCAACTAATAGTGATAGTTCTAAATCTATAATGAATGCATTAGAATATGCTGTAGAACAAGGGGTTCCTGCTGTTCTTATAGCAGCTGTCCCTAAGGATGATATCAACCCAAAAATAACATTTGTAAATCAAGATACTATTTATTACCACACTTCTGAGGTGTTATCTTTAGCTTTAACATATCAATTAATACATGCAGCAGGATTTCAATGCCCAACTATATCTAAAAAAGCTCGCAGCAGACGTTTTGATCAATTAGATATTAATAATGAAATCTCCTACAACACAGTACCTCCGGGATTAGAAGATGAAAGAAATAACTTAGCCATAGACTTTGATGGTGTAATCCATAATTTTAATAAAGGCTGGTTTGATGGAACATGTTATGGAGACCCTATAGAAGGCAGTATAGAAGCTATTAAGAAATTATCTAAAAAGTACAATCTTATAATTTTTACTGGCAAAGCATTACCTGATAGACCTTTAGTAAATGGAAAAACAGGCAAACAACTAGTTATAGAATGGTTAGAAAAGTATAATCTTATGGAATTTATTGATGATGTAACTTATTCTAAACCTAGAGCGGAATATTATATAGATGATAAGGGCATTACCTTTACCAATAATTGGAACGAAATACTAAAACAGATATCATGATTACAGCTATAATTCCAGTAAGAAAAGGATCCCAAAGAGTTAAAAACAAAAATAAGAAACCTTTTGCTAATTCTTCTTTATTAGAAATTAAAATAAAACAATTATTAAAATTAAAGAAATGGGGTAAAGTAGAAGAAGTAATAGTATCATCTGATGATGATGACATGTTACAAATAGCTCGCAATTTAGGAGTTAGTACTCATGTTAGGGATCCCCATTTTGCATCTTCCAAAGCATCTAATTCAGAATTTTTTGAAAATCTAGCATGTGATGTTGGTAACAATAAATGGATAATGTATTCACCGGTAACTTCCCCATTAATTTCATTCGAAACTTATAATGAAATACTTACAAAATTCAAATCTAAACCTACAAATACTGTTACAGTTTCTCCCGTAAAACACC
>Ga0209384_1000594_pt1 | contig 22089 bp, 21 predicted proteins | sample CoawatmetaG05DNA_FD_187511 | JGI IMG/M metagenome (GOLD analysis project Ga0209384, IMG submission 187511) | Marine microbial communities from the West Antarctic Peninsula - Coastal water metaG058-DNA (SPAdes) (version 2) | ecosystem: Environmental > Aquatic > Marine > Coastal ... | reverse complement strand
AGATAAAAGAATAAAGCTTATTAAAAACGGAATGAAAGTAAGCATGTTGGAAGAGTTTGGAGAAGTAAATATTAAGAGTTTAATTGCCCAAAATCAAAGCCAGGTACTCGCATTCGGAGAATTAAAGTCTGGATTTTTTTATCCTAAAAGAATTTTAAATATATAAAAAATTATGCCAAAGAAAAAAATTGAAAAAAAAGAAGTGATTGCATCATTGCAAAAACACAAAACCGACGTCGGTTCATCAGAAGTTCAAATCGGTATTTTAACTGAGAGGGTTAAGTATCTAACGGAGCACTTTGCTAAAAACAAAAAAGATAAACACTCAAACACAGGATTAAGCAGAATAATTACTCGAAGAAAAAAATTACTAGAATATTTGAGCAAAAAAGAGCCATCTATTTATAAGAAAGTCTTAGAGCAGTTAGGTTTGCGTAAATAGAAAATTATGTTCAACATCACAAAAAAAGAAATTACTTGGGGCGATAAAAAATTAACACTAGAAACAGGTAGGGTAGCTCGTCAAGCTGACGGAGCGGTTATGCTTACTTGTGGAGAGACGGTTATCTTGGCAACTGCAGTTGCAGCAAAACAAGCAAAGCCAGATATGGATTTTTTTCCTTTAACAGTTAATTATCAAGAAAAATATTATGCAGCCGGAAAAATTCCAGGTGGTTACTTCAAAAGAGAAGCTAGACCTACAGAAGCTGAAACATTAATTTCAAGATTAATTGATAGACCAATTAGACCTTTATTCCCGAGTTCATTCAGAAATGAAACTCAGGTGCTGCCTACAGTAATATCATATGATAAAGAAAACGATCCAGAAGCATTAGCATTAATTGCAAGCTCTGCAGCCTTAGCTATTTCAGGAATTCCTTTTATGGGACCTGTAGCTGCTGCAAAAGTAGGAATGATCGATGGAGAGTTTGTTTTAAATCCAACCAAAGAGCAAGTTAAAGATTCACAGTTAGAATTAATTGTTGCTGGTACGGAAGATGCTGTGTTGATGGTTGAATCAGAAGCTTCAGGCCTATCAGAAAAACAAATGTTAGATGCGGTTAAATTTGGTCATGACAAAGCTAAAGAAGTCATTAATTTAATTAAAGATTTTGCAAAAGAGGCAGGTAAAGAAAGATGGAAAATAGAAGAGAAAGATTACTCTGATCTTAAAGGAAAAATTTCTTCTGCCGTAGCAGATGATTTGCAAAAAGCTTTCGATGAATCGGACAAGCAAATTAGAACTGGTTTAATTGCTGCAGCTAAAGATAAAGTAACAGTTATGTTTGAAGGCGATGAGACTTATTCTAAAGTTGAAATCGGAGACCAATTCAAAAGTGTTGAGAAAAAAATTGTACGAACACAAATTTTAAAAGATTCAAAAAGAATTGATAGAAGAAAACTAAACGAAGTTCGAGATATTAAATGTGAAGTGGGTGTCTTACCCAAAGTGCATGGTTCTTCATTGTTTACAAGAGGAGAAACACAAGCTTTAGTTGTGGCTACTTTAGGAACTTCAGATGATGAGCAAAGATTAGAAACTTTAGATGGAGCTGAGCGATCAAGATTTATGCTTCATTATAACTTTCCACCTTACTCTGTTGGAGAAGTTGGACGTATTGGAACTGGAAGAAGAGAAATTGGTCATGGTAAATTAGCATGGAGAGCAATTAATTCTTCACTTCCTTCCAAAGAAGAATTTCCCTACACATTTAGAATTGTGTCTGAGATTACAGAATCAAATGGTTCGTCTTCTATGGCAACTGTATGTGGAGCATCGCTTGCACTTATGGATGCGGGTGTACCGATAAAAACACCAATTGCTGGTATTGCAATGGGACTTATTAAAGAGGGTGACGATTATTCAATCCTTAGTGATATTTTGGGAGATGAAGATCATCTTGGAGATATGGACTTTAAAGTAGCGGGAACTAAAGATGGAATTACTTCACTTCAAATGGATATCAAGATTACGGGAATCACATTTGACATTATGGAGAAAGCTTTAGATCAGGCTAAAGAAGGAAGAATTCATATTTTAGGTGAAATGGCAAAAGCTTTAACAGAGTCTAGAAAAGAGCTTTCTAAAAACACCCCTAAGATGGAAAGAATTCAAGTAGATAAAAAAGATATTGCAGCAGTGATTGGAAAAGGTGGAGCTACGATTAGAGAAATTGTAGAACTTTCAGGTGCTAAATTAGATATCAATGATGATGGTATGGTTACTATTGCAGCTGCTGATGAAGAATCTAGAATGAAGGCAGTGCAAATGGTTAAAGATATTGTTGCCAAACCAGAAATGGGAAAAATCTATAAAGGTAAAGTGGTAAAAATTATGGAATTTGGTGCATTTGTTAATTTCTTAGGAAAGCAAGATGGACTAGTTCATATATCTCAGCTTGCAGCTAAGAGAGTAGAAAATGTCTCTGATGTCGTTAAGGAAGGCGATGAAGTTTCTGTAAAAGTAGTAGGGTTTGACCGAGGAAAAGTTAAACTTTCTATGAAAGAGGTAACAGAAGATACAAAGTCAGACTAGGGTACCTGGCAACAGAACGCCCCCTATTATTTAATAAATTTAAACTAAATTTCTGGTTTAAAAATTAAACATAACCCATTACTGCAAAATCTTTTTTGGGTTGAGGTTGGTCCATCGTCAAATACATGACCGTGATGTACACCGCAATTAGCGCAGTAATATTCAGTTCTTTTCATTCCAAATGAATAATCAATGGTAGTTTTAAAAGCACCAGGCAAAGATTCAGAAAAAGACGGCCAGCCAGATCCACTATCAAATTTAGCATCTGATGAAAAAAGCTTTGCATCACAATTGGCACAATGAAAGAACCCTTTTCTTTTTTCAAAATTTAATGGACTTGAAAATGGCTTTTCGGTTGCTTGATCAAGCATAATTTTTTTTTGTTCTTCTGTAAGATTTGGATTAATAATTTTTTTAGCAGCAGAATGTGCCAAATTATAAGGTAATAAAATTGCTGATAGATAAGAAAATCCTAATAATTTTAAAAAAGATCTTCTAATATTTTTCACAATTTCAAATTAGGAAGTAAAATTTTTAGGGTCTGGCATACCAACTTTATTGTATCCAGCATCTACATAGTGAATTTCACCCGTTACACCGCCTGATAGATCGCTTACTAGGTATAACGCAGAATTTCCAACATCATGTATGTCTACGTTTCTTTTTAACAAAGAGTGATCTGCATTCCATTTATATAAGAATTTAGCATCTCCTATAGCAGAAGCTGCTAATGTTTTAATAGGACCTGCACTAATAGCATTTACTCTAATTCCTTTTCCACCAAGGTCTCTTGCTAAATATTTGGTACTCGCTTCTAATGCAGACTTGCAAACTCCCATGACATTATAATTTGGAATAACTTTAGTAGACTCGTACGTTAAGGTCAGCATGCTTCCACCTTCATTCATAATAGGAGCTGCTTCTTTAGCAATTTCTGTGAAAGAAAAACATGAGATTAGCATACTCTTTAAAAAATTTTCTCTAGAAGTATCTAGGTATTCACCACTGAGTTCTGACTTATCTGAAAAAGCAACGGCATGGATAACAAAGTCTATGCTGCCCCACTCTTTTTTAATATCCGAAAAAGTTTTAACAATCTGTTCTTTATTCTCTACATTGCAATCTAAAGTAAATTTAGATCCTAAAGATTCTGCAAGTGGAATAACTCTTTTTTTAAGCGCGTCACCAACATAAGTAAAAGCTAATTCTGCGCCATGTTCAGATAATTTTTGTGCAATCCCCCATGCAATCGAACGATCGTTTGCAACTCCCATAATCAAGCCTTTTTTATTTTCTAATAATTTCATGATGATAATTTCTCAAATACTAGTGCCGCATTTGTTCCCCCGAAGCCAAAGCTGTTAGACATAACAGCATTAAGTTCTACATTTTTTTGAACTTCTGTGACGATAGGGAATTTTTTTGTTTCTTCATCCATCTCTCCAATATTGGCAGAGGCTGCAATAAATTTATTCTTCATCATAATTAAACAATAAATAGCTTCATGAACTGAAGCTGCTCCTAGAGGATGGCCAGATAAAGATTTTGTTGAACTAATTTTTGGAATCTTATCTTTAAATACCTCAGCAACAGATCTTAACTCCGTAACATCTCCCACCGGAGTAGAAGTGCCATGCGTATTGATATAATCTATTTTATTTTTAGTAGTACTTAGTGCTATGTTCATACATCGAACAGCACCTTCACCAGAAGGGGCTACCATATCATACCCATCTGAGGTTGCTCCATATCCTGTTAATTCAGCGTAAATTTTTGCCCCTCTTGCTTTGGCGTGCTCTAATTCTTCTAAAACTAATACACCCCCTCCCCCCGCAATCACAAAACCATCTCTTGTTTTGTCATAAGCTCTAGATGCTTTTTCAGGGGTGTCATTGTATTTTGAAGATAATGCAGTCATCGCGTCAAACATAGCAGTCATGGCCCAATGTAATTCCTCACTACCACCAGCAAACATAATTTTTTGTTTACCATATTGAATTAATTCCATAGCATTTCCAATAGCATGACCACTAGTAGCGCAGGCTGAACTTATCGTATAGTTAGTGCCTTTAATTTTAAAGGGAACGGCCAAAGTAGCAGATGCAGTGCTTGCCATGGTTCTTGGAACAATAAATGGACCCATTAATTTTGGTGTTTTAGCTCTAGTTTTATCTACTGACAGAACGACATTTTCAATAGAGGGCCCACCTGAACCCATAATAATACCTGTGTTAATATTGCTAACTTCTTTGTCTACTAAGCCTGAATCTTTAATAGCTTCTTGCATAGCAATGTAGTTATATGCAGAACCAGCACCCATAAATCGAATTGTCTTTCTATCTATATGATCTTCTAACTTTATGTTTGGCTTTCCATGAATATGACTTTTTAAATTGTATTCTTTGTACTCCTCGCAGAATGAAATGCCCGATTTTCCATTCAAAAGGGATTGGTAAACCTCTTCTTGATTATTTCCTAAGCAAGAAACAATTCCTAGTCCTGATATAACCACCCTTTTCATTACTGCCCTCCTTTAAACAATCCTACTTTTAAATTTTTAGCTTTATATATTTCCTTATTATCAGCCAAAAGCACACCATCTGCAAGACCAACAGAAGTCTCACCTTTTTTCATAATTTTTTTCATATGAATTATGTATTTTGTTAAAGTGGTCTTTTGGGTTACCTCACCAGTAAATTTTACCTCTGCTACCCCTAAGGCCCTGCCTTTTCCTGGATTTCCATCCCAACCTAAAAAAAACCCAACCAGTTGCCACATGGCATCTAAACCTAAACATCCAGGCATAACAGGATCATTTATAAAATGACAATCAAAAAACCATAAGTCTTTTTTGATATCCAGCTCTGCTTCTATTAACCCTTTATTGTAATCTCCTCCATTGTTATTTATAGTTGTGATGCGATCAAACATGAGCATGGGTGGAACAGGCAGTTTTGCATTACCTTCACCAAACATTTTACCATTACCGCAGTCAAGAAGCTCTTGATAATTATAATTGTTTTTTTTGATCATGCTGAAAAATATTTTAATAGTTTTTTTATATCGCTATTTATAAATAATTTTTGCAAATAAAACTAGTTCATAATCTCATTTTTATTTAAGCCCCATAAGGAATTTTTTTCAACCCATCCTGAAAAAAGTTTATTCTTCACGTTGCACCAGCTCAAAGAACACTCCTTTATTGTTGCAACTTCTAATTTTTCAATTTTATATATAGGACGGGAATAGGTAGTTGGTTTTTTAAATATTAAAACTTCGTCCTTAACAAATAAAACAGATCTTTTTCTAGATAGTTGAGAAATGTGCACCCACCCGCTATCATTTTCAAAATCTTTAATTTTTCGCCAATTGTAATATTGGTCAATAATTATGACAGGAAAACTTTTCTTTTCGTAAATCCATTTAATGGGAGCAATTCTTGAGGGAGCAATTCTTACATTTACCTTGTTATTTTTTAAGCTTAAGTATTTTAAATCACTATCGGAAAAAATCTCAGTTGAGTAAAGAAAAAATAAAAAAAAAGCTAAACAATTTTTAATACTCATTAGAGATGATTATGACAATTTTTGTGCAAGTTGATAGTTCTGAAAGTTGTTTTTTCTAAATCTACAATCAGGATTTTTCCACATAACGATTCTTTAAAATTTAAAATTTCTTTAATTGTTTCATTACACATCAGTACGCCCATTACTCCCGCTATAGAGCCCACGATTCCTTCGGACTCACAGTCATTATTGACATTACTTGGGGCTTTGGGCATAAAGCATCTTAAGCAAGGAGATTTATTTTGTTTTTCTTTAAAGTTAAATACAAACAAATGCCCTAAAAATTTATTGATAGCTGCGCAAATTAAAATTTTATTATTTTTTTTACAATAATCGCTAATAGTTAATTTGCTTATAAAGCTATCTGTCCCATCTAAAATAATATCGTAATCTTTTGCTATTTTATCAATATTATTTTTTGTAATTTTACTTTTGAATATTTTTATTTTTATTTTGGGGTTGATTAATAATACTCTTTTTTTACTTACCTGTGCTTTAGATTTTTTTAGATCTTTTTGATTATAAAGTATCTGTCTATGTAAATTAGAAATAGAAACTTTATCAGGGTCAGCTATTCCAAAACAACCAACACCACTTCTTGCAAGATAGGTTAGTGCTGGAGTTCCTAATCCACCCAGTCCAATAATTAAAATTTTACTATCAATTATTTTTTTTTGCCCCGTGATGCTAATTTTTTTTAAATTGATTTGACCGGAATATCTTTTAATTTGATCGTTTGTAATTCTCACTTTATTGACCGGTAGAGCCAAATCCACCAACACCTCTTATTGTTTCTGGGAGCTCCTGTACCTCTTTTAAATTGGCTTTAATGATAGGGCATATAACCATTTGAGCTATTCTCTGAAATTTCTTAATAGTAACTGCCTCAGTTCCCAAATTAATTAGTAGTACTTTTATTTCGCCACGATAGTCAGAATCTATAGTTCCGGGTGTATTTACAACTGATATTCCGTTCTTATAAGCTAGTCCTGATCTAGGACGAATTTGAATTTCGAAATTATTAGGCATAGCCACATTAACGCCTGTAGGAACTAATTTTCTTTCCCCTGATAACAATTTTAGATCTTCTTCAATATAAGCCTCAAGGTCAAGTCCAGAAGAGCCCTCTGTTTCATATTTTGGAATATTGACGTCACTGTGTAATTTTTTAATTAAAATTTCATGCATTCGAGTGTCCTAAAGATTTTATAATTCGAGTCACCACTTCACTTGCTATTTCAGATTTTGATGCTTTGGATACTTTTTCTGTCATTTTATTTTTATAAATTATAGTTATCTCATTATTGTCTGAATTAAACCCTATAGATTTATCAGATACGTCGTTAGCAATTATCCAATCGCATTTTTTATCGTCTAGTTTTTTTAAAGAGTTTTCCAACACATTTTCAGTTTCCGCTGAAAAGCCAATAACCAATCCTGGTCTATGCTCACTTTTACTAGAAAGAAATTTAAGAATATCTATATTTTCTGACAATTTTAAATCATGATTAGTAATATTGTTTTTTTTAATTTTTTCTTTTTTATATTCCGGTGAAAAATCAACAACAGCAGCAGCGCATATCGCAATGTTTACAGGTAATAGTTTTTGGCAAGCCTGTAGCATTTCTTCAGCAGTAATTACCTTGATAACCTTTAATTCTTTTGAATAATTTATATTAGTTGGTCCAGTTACTAGAGTAGTGTCAAATCCTGCATCAAGAAGCTTCTTTGCAATTTCGTAACCTTGCTTACCAGAAGATTCATTAGAAATATATCTTACAGGATCGATGTACTCTTTGGTTGGTCCGGTAGTTACAAGGACTTTTTTGTTTTTAAAGCTATTATTTTTTTTTATAAAATAAAATTCAAGCATTTTTTCAATTTCATTAATGGAGGACATTTTACCTTCACCAACCTCACCACAAGCAAGGTCACCACTATCTGGTCCAATAAACTTGTAATTATAGCTATGTAATTTTTTTATATTTTCTTTTGTAGCTGGCTTGTTCCACATTTCAACATTCATAGCTGGAACTAAAAAAATATCTTTATTGGAAGCAGATACTACTGTCGAAATAAAATCATCAGCCGATCCGTTTGCAAGTCTAGAAAGTAAGTTGGCTGTGGTCGGCGCTATCACTATAATATCTGACCATCTAGAAAGTGCTATATGGTCCATTTCTAGTTCATTATTTACGTCAAAATGATTTTCGTAAACTTTATTCTGAGATAAAGATGTAATAGACAAGCTTGTAACAAATTCTTTAGCCGACTCTGTTAAGATTGTTTTAATTTCACATTCTCTTTTTTTCAAATTCCTAATCAAATCTAATATTTTGTAGGCTGAAATTCCTCCAGAAATAATAAGCAGTATCTTTTTTTTATTTAAGCTTTTCATAGATCTTATTTAAATATTAGTAGGGCAACCACTACCGCAACTAATATTTTAATAATAAATAAATTCGTTTCATTTTTAAGTTTTGTTTTTTCTGTCTCTAAATTCTTGGCAATAGTAGGATCGGAAGAGCTAGCGTCAGATCGAGAAATAAAAACTTCTAAGGCTTTAGTAGCTTTGTCCATAATTTTAGGAATTTCAGGAAGCCTATTCATCATATCATTGGTAGTATTGATGGCTTGCTCTATTGTGGCTTTAGGACCCTTTTCTCTTGTGAGCCAACCCTCCAAAATAGGTTTAGATATATCCCATATATTGGCATCATCATCTAAGGATCTCGCAACTCCTTCCACAACAACCATATTTTTTTGTAGGAGCAGTAATTGTGGTTGCGTGGTCATATTAAATTTTTCAGTTATTTCAAATAATTGTGCTAACAGTTTACCAGCAGATATATTTTTTATAGACTGGCCAAAAATTGGTTCACCGATCGAGCGTAAAGCTTGAGAAAAAGATTCTTTCGATTCATTCTGAGGAACCAAGCCTGCTTCAAAGTGAACTTCTGCAACTTTTTCATAATCTCTTTCAATAAAGCCATAAAGGATATCTGCTAAATACTTTCTATTATCCTTATCCAGCCTTCCCATAATGCCAAAATCTACCGGAATAATATTGCCATCCAAATCAACAAAAAGATTTCCTTGGTGCATATCACCATGAAAAAAACCATCACCGACAGCTTGTCTTAAAAAATTTTGAATAACAGATTTAGCTAATTCTTTTTTATTAATTTCTGTAGAGTTAATTTTTTCAATTTCTCGAAGAGGTATTCCCTCAACTTTTTCTAAAGTTAGTACTCTTTTGCTGGTAAAATCCCAATATATGGAGGGAACTTTGAAAAAAGGGTCGTTACTTGTATTATTTTTTAGTTCATTAGCTGCAGCTGCCTCAAATCTTAAATCCATTTCTATGCTAGTTATTTCTTTTAAAAGATGAATGACTTCAACAAGCTTCAACCTTCTAGTTTTTGGCAAAAAGTTTTCTGCCAGATAAGCAAGCAGCATCAATGCCTCTAACTCTTTGTTGAAAATCTTTTCAATATTAGGACGTAAAATTTTTATAGCTACTTGCTTTTCACTATTGTTAATAGATGCAAAATGGACTTGAGCTATTGATGCGGCTGCAATAGGCTCTGAAATATTAGAGATCTTTTTAAAGGTTTCCTCTCCCAACTCTGTTCTTAAGCTTTCCTTAGCTATAGAAAGACTAAATGCGGGCATTCGATCTTGCAATTTTTGCAAGTCTTTAGCTAAAGTTTCACCAACAATGTCTGGGCGTGTTCCCAAAAACTGACCAAGCTTTATGAAAGTGGGACCAAGTCCCTTAAGTGCATTTACAAATTTCTCATTAGAGGGAATATTTAAATCTTGTTCATGAGAATTTAAACTAAACCCCAATATTTTAAACAAGATCTTAATTAATAGAGGAGGGTCGTAAATTTCTTCAAAATATCCAAGAGCATCCGCCTTAGCTAAAGTTCTTCCAATTTTAAATAAGCTATATAGTTTTTGAAGCATTTAAATTTTCCAGGCAGTGTGAATAGAAACAATTCCACCCATTAAATTAATATAATTTACATTCTTAAATTTAGATTGTTTTAGCATTTCTTTAAATTGATCCTGAGTATAAAATTTTTGAATACTGCTAGTAAGATATTCATATGGGTCCTTATCACCAACTATTAATTGTCCAACAGAGGGAATTATTTTAGAATAAAGCTTATATAGTTCTTTTAATATCGGATTTTCTACCTTGTAAAATTCTAAGCTAATAAATTTGCCTCCTTTTTTTAATAAACGGTATGCTTCTCGTATAGCCTTCTCTGTATCAAACGTATTCCTGATTCCAAAGCTGATGGCGTAGATATTTATACTTTCACTTTTAAGTGGAACCTCTTCTGCTGAAGAGCATATTTCACTTATTTTTTTATTATCTTTAAAAGAGTTAGTGCCTTTCTTTAACATTAAATAGTTAGGATCTACTCTAATTATTTTTATATAATTAGAATCTTTAGCAATAAGTTTTGCGATATCACCAGTTCCAGAAGCCATATCCAATATAGATTCTTTTTTTTGAATATTCATTAATCTTACAAATTCTTTCTTCCACAATCGGTGAGAGCCGAGAGACATTACATCATTCATAACATCATATTCATCATGAACTTTATCAAAAACATTTTTTACAATTTGCTTTTTTAATTTTGAAGTTTTCATTTTAATATATACAAATATAAAACATTAATAATTTTATAGTAGCTTATTTTTTATGCCTGAATTGCCAGAGGTGGAAATTACCAAAAAAACACTACAGAAATATGTGCAAGATCAATATATCGCAGATATAAAAATAAAAAATTACAATCTTAGATACAAAATAAGTAACAATTTTAGAAAAAATGTTATTAAAAAGAAAATAAAAAAAATAACAAGACGGTCTAAATACATAATTTTTCACCTTTCGAACAAAAGTTTCTTCATTATTCATCTCGGAATGACAGGAAGAATACTGGTAAGTAAAAATAACAGGCTACTAGATACTAGTTTTTATTCCTCCAACTCACCCATTAATAAACACAATCATTTATATTTTTTTTTTAAAAAATACGTTATGATTTATAATGATACAAGAAGGTTTGGCTTTATTAAATTTTATACAGAACAACAGCTTTTGAAATCTTCTCACCTTATTCATTTGGGAGTAGAGCCCCTTTCTAAAAATTTAAATTTTAGTTATTTTAAAGAAAGAATAAAGGGATTTAAAAAATCAATTAAAAATACTTTAATGGACCAATCTTTTATTTGTGGCTTAGGAAATATTTATGTAAATGAAGCGCTTTTCATATCCAAAATAAGCCCTGGAAGAATGTCTTTTAAAGTAAAAAACAATGAAATCATTTTATTAATCAAATCTATTAAAAAAATTTTGAAAAAATCTATTGTTTTTGGAGGCTCTACTATAAAAGATTTTCACAACTCGGAAGGGAAATCTGGACAATTTCAAAACTTCTTCAAGGTTTATGGCAAGGAGGGTCAAGGATGTCCAAGAAGCAGTTGCAAGGGGACAATTCAAAGATCCGTAATAAGTAGTAGGGCAACTTTTTTTTGTACAAAGTGTCAGGAAGAATAGTAGTTGACCATGTATAAAGGGCGCTATATACCTTGCGGCGTTTATGGCTAATACAAAATCTGCAAAGAAAAAAACTAAAGTAATAAAGAAAAAAACCGCAATTAATAGAGTACGCATTGGAAAATATAAAGGTGCCATTACTCAGATGGACGAACTAATTAAAAGCGGAGATAAAGCTAAAATTGATAAATTTTTTTCTACCTTTCAATCTAATTTGATGAAGGTTTCTAAAAAAGGATCTATAAAAAGAAAAACTGCGTCAAGAAAAATATCAAGAATATCTAAAAAAATTTCTAAAATTAAAAAGTAGTATTAAAATTCTTACTTTATCTATCAGTAGTGTTCTGAAGAAAAGCAGACCCATGTGTTTTTTTTAATAGCAAAATAGACCACCCTTATAACGAGCAAAAGTTTTTTTAATTTTTTTTTAAACAAGCCTTGGTTGATTCAAAAATAATTTTTTTTAATTTCACTTTATGAGAGAAAATAATTTTTTTTATTTAATTAAAAAAATTCTTGCAGTATTATCATCTTAATATACAAAAGCGCTCTTTAAAAAATATGGAAAACACCTCAGTACTACAAGAGCACAACGACCTTAAAAAAAACTGGTCTGATGTCCAAAATAAATTAAAAGAAATTTATGGTTTGGATGTTTTTAAAAGTTGGATCCAGAATGTTGAGGCAAAAGAAGTAAAGCTCAATTCACTTACACTAATAGTTAAAACAAGATTTATTAGAGATTGGATTGTCTCTCATTATGCAGATAAAATTTTAGACTTTTTCCAAAAATTGAATAGTTCTGTTACTAGAATTCAGTTTGAGATTCACGAAAGCTTTTATGAGGACAAAAAGACATCGACAAATGTATTAGATTTTGAAACTGGAACGCAAGCACTAAATAATAAAGATTCAAGCTATGCATCCAATAGAATAGATCATAGACTAACCTTCTCCAACTACGTGGTTGGCGAAAGTAATCAATTGGCCTTTTCAGCTGCAAAAAGGGTCTCTGAATCATTAGGCCATTACAACCCTCTGTTCATCTATGGATCAGTTGGACTAGGAAAAACACACATACTGAATGCCATAGGTAATGAACTTAAGAAAACAGATAAAAAAACTATCTATTTATCAGCAGAGCGATTTATGTATCAATTTGTTAAGTCTATTAAAAATAAAGATACCCAGAAATTTAAAGACGTTTTTAGAAATGCAGATGTTTTGATCCTAGATGATATTCAATTTATTAGTGGTAAAGAAGTAACCCAAGAAGAATTTTTCTATACTTTTAATAGCTTAGTAGAGAATCAGTCACAGGTTATTGTTTCGTGTGACAGATCTCCAAATGATCTTGATAGGATTCAAGATAGAATTAAGTCAAGACTTTCTGGAGGTTTGGTCGTTGATATTCAGCCTCCTGATATAGCATTGAGATTACAAATTTTAAAAAATAGATGCAAAGCTGAGGAAACTTATTTTGGTAAAGAAGTCTTGATTAGTGATGAAATCTTAAGTTTTATAGCAAATGAATTCAAATCAAGCATTAGAGATATGTTGGGAGTCTTAAATAGAATTATTGCATCTTCAAGAATTCAAAACAAAGTTCCAACTCTTCAAGATGCTAGGCTAATATTAAAAGATTTGCTTAGCAATATGCAGTCAGTGGTAACAATAGAGGATATTCAAAAATTAGTTGTACATTACTATAATTTACCTATGGCAGATTTTTTATCTTCGAGAAGATCCAGACACATTGCCAGACCTAGACAAGTTGCTATGTATTTGGCAAAAAAATTTACTACAAAGTCATTACCTGAGATAGGAAGAAAGTTTACCGGAAGAGACCATACAACGGTTATTCATGCAATTAAAAAAATAGAAGAACTTATGAATTTGGATAAAAAATTTGAATATGAGGTTCAAGATATTAGCAATAAAATTTTAAAAAATAATTAAATGGAAATTAAAATAGATAGAGATATTATTTTTAAATGTTTAAGCCACATTCAGGGAGTGGTAGAAAAAAAAAATACCCTTCCAATACTTGCCAATGTGTTGATAGAAGCATTTGATAACAAAATACAAATTTCTGCAACCGATCTAGATATTATTATAACAGAAAAAATTGATGCTGAGGTTATCAAGGAAGGGTCAACTACTACTACGGCCCAAGTATTATACGATTTAATAAGAAAACTTCCACCTGGATCAGGTATTCATTTAAATTTACAAAATGATAAGAGATTAAAATTAATTTCAGGAAAATCAGATTTTAATTTAACATGCTTGCCTGCAAGTGAATTTCCAATCCTAGAAGATTCAATTGAAAGTGATTATTTGGAAATTAAATCAAAATATTTATTAAAGCTATTAAATAAAACTAAATTTTCTATTTCTAATGATGAAACTAGACATTATTTAAATGGAATTTACTTACACAAAACAGAAGAAGATAGCTCTAAATTAGTTGCAGTTGCTACTGACGGCCATCGTTTAAGCAAGACACAAATTGCTGTAGAAGAAGATAAAAAATTTCATCCAGTTATTCTTCCAAAAAAAACTATATTTGAAATTATCAATATAATTAGTGATCAGCCAGATACACCAATAAAAATTCTATCCGTCAGGTCTAAAATCAAGTTTATTATTAAAGATATTGTTCTTATTTCTAAGGTTATCGATGGAAAATTTCCAGACTACGAAAAAGTCATACCTAGTGACACGAGACAAGAAGTTCTAGCTAATGTAGCTGATTTTATAAGTGCTATTGATCGAATAAAGTCTTTGTCAGCAGATAGAAAAGGAGTAATTAAAATTAATATTGAAAATAATAAGATTAGATTTTTTATAAACGATACTTCTTCAGGAGAAGGAATAGAAGAAATTAGCGCTGTGTATCAAGGAAATAACTTAGAAATAGGTTTTAATTCTGGATATTTGATGGATATTGCCAATTGTATTCAGGATGAAAATATTACCTTAAAGCCAAAAGATGCAACTTCACCTATTATTATCAAAGACCAAAAAGATCCAGATAGCACATACGTAGTTATGCCAATGAGAGTTGTCTAATGCTCAATGGCTTTTATTGAAAAAATTAAATTACAAAATTTTAAGTCCCATACACTTTTCCAGAAAAATATCTCAAGCAACAATATTGTTATTCACGGTAATAATGGAATTGGAAAAACCAACCTATTAGAATCTTTATCTTTTTTTTCCAACTCCAAAGGAATGAGAGCGAATAAATTGGAAAACTTTTTACAAAAAAATAATATTACTGAAAGTAAATTTGCACAAGTAGAGTGCCAGCTAAAGCAGAAAAATTATTCAACTAATATATCCTATAAAATTTATAAACAGTCGGGTCAAATTTACAAAAATTTTTTTATTGATAATAAAAAAAGTTTTAATTCACAAGTCGGTAATTTAGTTAATTTTATTTGGCTTTCTCCGCACATGGATAAAATTATGTATGAAGAAGGTAGTATTAAAAAAAAATTTCTCGATAAAATTATTTCAAATTTAAAGCAGGATTTTAGAAAGTATTTATCAGATTTTAAAAAACTATCGGAAGAACGTATTGCTCTTTTAATAAATAGTCACGATAATAAATGGATATCTATTGTAGAAAATAAAATGGCTGTCCTTTTTTATTTAATTCTCATAGAAAGAAGAAAGCAAGTTAGAGATCTAAATATATTAGGTGAAGATAAATTAAAGTTATTCAGTAAATTTAAAATAAACATATCTAATGATTTGGAAAAATATTTATATGATGAAAAAAAATGTATTATCGAGATAGAAAAGATTTTCTTTAATAATAGAAGTTTAGATACCTTAATTAAAAGAAATACTTTTAGCCCCAATACAGACAAGGTAACCTTTTTTAATTGTACAAAAAATTTAAATACAGAATTTTGTTCAACGGGTGAGCAAAAATCAATTTTATTAAGTATAATTTTAGCGTTTGCGTGGATGTATAAACAAAAAGGCATTCAGTTTATTTTGCTATTTGATGAAATTTCTTCACATATAGATGAGAAAAATATGGAGAATTTTTTTATAGAAGTTGCTAAATTTGACACTCAGGCATGGTATACCGGAACTAAGAAAAATATCTTTCAAGTCATTGATAATAAAGCTTTTTTTATAGATTTCGTCTAATTGAGGTCTCCTTTTTTTCCTATAAAAATGCTATAAAAGATCTTCTTATAAAATCAAAAAAATGAGCAAAAACTTAATAAAAATTGAAAAACCAGAATCTTATGGTGCAGATTCTATCAGAGTTTTAAAAGGATTAGATGCGGTCAGAAAAAGACCAGGAATGTATATAGGAGATACTGATGATGGAACCGGCCTTCATCACATGGTCTTTGAAGTAGTAGATAACTCCATAGATGAAGCTTTGGCAGGGCATTGTTCAAAGATTGATGTCTTAATCAATGCAGATAACACAGTAACAGTGTCAGATAATGGTAGAGGGATACCAGTTGATGTTCATAAGTCTGAAGGAATTTCTGCTGCAGAAGTTATTATGACCCAGCTTCACGCAGGGGGAAAATTTGATCACAATACTTATAAAGTTTCAGGGGGACTACATGGTGTAGGTGTTTCAGTAGTCAATGCTCTATCTGAAAATTTGAAGCTAACTGTTTCAAGAGAAAAGAAAAAGTATTTTGTTGAATTTAAAAATGGAGCTGTTGTTAAGCCTTTAGTAGAGATAGGAAATTCCGAAGAAACTGGAACTACTATAACCTTTTCTCCTTCTACAGAAATTTTTACATCTACAAAATTTCAAATAAGTATTTTAGAAAAAAGATTAAAAGAATTAGCTTATCTAAATAAAGGTTTAGAAATAAATTTAATTGATCAAAGAAAATCTAAACCACAGATTTTTCAATTTAAATTTGAAGGTGGAATCAAGGAATTCGTCATAGATTTAAATAAAAATAAAGAAAAAATAAAAAACGATGCTGGCAAACAAGTATTGGATGATCCTATATATTTTATTGGAACTAAAAATAACATTGAAGTGGAATGTTCATTGGTTTGGAATGCCACTTATAATGAGCAAGTTATGTGTTTTACAAATAATATACCTCAAAAAGATGGTGGAACGCATTTGCTTGGATTTCGTAATGCCATCACAAGACTTATTAACAAGTATGTGACGGACAATGGTTTGGCTAAAAAAGAGAAAGTTGCGATTTCAGGAGATGATGTTAGAGAAGGATTGATCTGTGTATTGTCCGCAAAAGTACCTGATCCAAAATTTTCATCTCAAACTAAAGAAAAACTAGTATCATCCGAAGTACGTCCAGTCGTTGAAACAATTGCAAGCGAACAACTATCAATGTGGTTTGACCAACACCAAAAAGAAACAAAAGTTATTATAGGAAAAATAATACAGGCTGCAGTTGCTAGAGAAGTGGCAAGAAAGGCCAGAGAAAGTGTTAGAAGAAAAAGCGCTTTAGATATTACAAGTTTGCCAGGAAAATTAGCTGACTGTCAGACAAATGATAAAGAAATGGCAGAGCTTTTTATAGTTGAGGGAGATTCTGCAGGAGGATCCGCCAAACAAGCTAGAAATAGAGAGTTTCAAGCGGTTCTTCCGTTAAGAGGTAAAATTTTAAATACATATGTTGAGCAAAAAAACGATTCTTCCGAAAAGAAAAAAGTTTTTGCTAAAATGCTATCTTCCAATGAAATTATTACTCTAATTAATGCATTGGGTACGGGGTTTGACCCTTTTCAAATCGAAAATTTAAGATATGGAAAAATTGTAATCATGACCGATGCCGATGTTGATGGTTCCCACATTAGAACATTGCTGTTAACTTTTTTTAATAATGAACCTTTTAATCAACTAATTCGATCCGGGAGAATTTTTATTGCACAACCACCACTTTATAAAATGACTAAAGGATCTAAATCTACTTATATTAAAAATGAGGAGGCCTTAGAAGATTTTATTATTTCCAATTCTGATGTTTTAAAATCTATGAAAAAAAATTCAGAAGAGTTTAAAAATAGTTTTGAAATAGAAAAAGCAAAATATACTTTACAGAGATTTAAGGGATTAGGAGAAATGAACCCCGAAGAATTGTGGAATACTACTTTAGATCCAAAAAATAATACGCTGTTAAAAGTAAATTATTCTTCCACTAGTGATAAATTGGCAATGGAGGGAAGTGAAGAAACATCTCCTTCTCCAGAAGATATTGAAATATTTGATATCCTCATGGGAGATGATGTTTCTAAAAGAAAAAATTTTATTAATACCAACGCAATTAATGTCAATAATCTAGACATTTAAAATGAAGCTAAGAAATATTTTTGGATTAAGCCTAGAAAATATTAAATTAGAAATTCTAATCAATATTAGGTGGATTGCTATTATAGGACAGTTATTTGCTGTTTGTTTAATATATTTTTATTATAGATTTTCATTTGCATTTTTTGAATGTCTCACTGTCATCCTGTTTTCCATTTTAATAAATGTATACTTAGTATTTTTTCTAAAAAATATCCAAAGATTGAATAATTTTTGGGCCACTCTTAGTGTACTTTATGATGTATTGCAGTTATCACTTCTTCTTTATTATACGGGAGGCCTGACAAATCCTTTTTCAATTTTAATGATAGTTCCCTCTACTATTGCTATTACGTTTTTGTCCAAAAGAAGCAGTATTTTTCTCGCAACAATTTCAATTCTATCAATCTCTATCCTTGCAACTCAACATAAGCCATTACCAGGGCCAGGAATCAACATGCCAGACTATTATCTATTAGGATTGTGGTCATCTTTAACCGTCTGCGTTATTTTCTTAGGTAACTACGCTTATTCGATTGCTGCAGAGGCTAAAAAAAGAAATGAGGCTTTTAATAAATTAGAAAAGTCTCTGTCCAAAGAAAAAGAACTCAAGTCTTTGGGTGGCTTAGCTGCAGCTGCAGCACATGAATTAGGTACGCCATTAGGTACAATTAACCTTGTAGTAGAAGATCTTCAAAAAGAACTTGGTAATAGCAAAAAATATAAAAGTGATATTGATCTTTTGAGCTCACAGATAGAAAGGTGCAAAACAATCTTAAAGGATTTGTCAATGGATCCCAATAAACAAGACAGTTTTATAGAAAACATATCGTTTAAAAATTTAATTAAAGAAATTGTTTTTTCTTTTGACTTAAAACATTCTAAACAAATTGAAATTGATGACGACAAACTCACTAGTAATATTTTTGTTAATAGAAAAATAGAAATTATTTATGCTTTAAAAAATATTATCGATAACGCTATTAAGTTTTGTAAAAAAAAAGTAGTTGTCAAAGTATTTAGCCATAATAAAACAATTTGTTTGAATATAGCTGATGATGGTAGTGGCTTTCCTCTGGATGTGATGCAGAAATTAGGAGATCCTTACATAAGATCTAACTTTATTAATAAGAATAAAAATGGACTCGGACTTGGTGTTTTTATATCTAAGACTTTATTAGAAAGAACAAATGCAAAAGTTTTATTTAAACAAAACTCAGAATTAGGTGGAGCTTTTGTGAGTGTTGTATGGAAAGAATCTGATCTAGAAAATATTTAAATTATTTTCTAAATTTGTAAGATAGTATTTTATAAGCCAATTTTGCTGCAATAAAGTCACATGCATGTAGGTTTTTCTTAGGGGCCAGCTCATTTATATCTGCACCTACTATATTTGAATTTTCAGAAGTCATTTTTAATATTCTCATAGCATCATTCCAAAACAAACCTCCTGGTTCAGGAGTGCCAGTTGCTGACATTAAGCTTGAGTCAAATCCATCTAGGTCAAAAGTAATATAGACATTTTTATTTTTAATCATTTTCTTAAGACTATTAAGGTTCCAATTTCCCATATCTTTTCCCCAAAATATTTTCATTCTTTTGGGTATAGACTTGTAATATTTGTATTCATCACTGCATAAATTTCTTATTCCAAAAGAAACAATTTCTATATTTTTGTAATCTAAGCATCTTCTCATAGCTGAGGCATGGGAAAATTTTTCTCCTTCGTAACCATCTCTTAAATCTGCATGAGCATCTATTTGTAGGATAGTTATTTTTTTATATTTTTGTGAAAATGCCTTAATAATACCCGGTGTAATAGAATGTTCTCCACCAAGTATTAATGGGAATTCTTTTTTATTTAAAATATTTTTTGTAATACTGGTCAGTTGATTTACAGCATCTGTTAATTTTTTTTTTATTTTAAATGGTTTTAAGGTGTTTATTTGAAAGTTTTTATACGAATCTTGCAACAACTCTTCGTCAAATAACTCGACTTGATGAGATGCTTTGAGAATAGCCTTGGGACCATTTTTAGTGCCAGAGCCATAACTAACGCTTTTTTCTAGTCCAAAAGGAACTACGCATACACAATTTTTGGATTTAGTTTTTTTAGCAAGACCTAAAAAACCTGACAAGGGACTTAAAAATGTCATTTTTTGAAAATACTTGAATAGCTTTTTCTTGGTCGGTCTTTCCAATTCATTCTATGGTAAGCATCACTTGCTATTAATGGAATAACGCTAGTGGCTTCAGCAAATACCATCTGCTCTTTAGTTGTATCAACTTTACCCCATGAACTAGCTTCTTTTAAAGTAGAACTACTGCACGCTCCATCTCGAGAGTCAGCAACTGTAATTTGAATCGCATATTTGTGCATTTCAACTTCTTTACCTAAAAGCTCAGCACAAATAACAGTGTCTTGAATAAAATTTTTAGGAACTCCTCCGCCAACCATAAACAGTCCCGAATTCTTAGATTGTATTTTTATTTCTGTGAGCTCTCTAAATTCACGAATAGAATCTATTGTCATGTGCTTATCTGGATTTTGCTCTTGATGAATGACCAAACCGAAGCCTGCAGAACTATCAGTAAAAGCAGGACAAAAAATTGGAACCCCATGGTCATAAGCCGTTTCGATTAGGGAACCTTTTTTTTTGGAATTTTTCTTTAAATATTTTCCAAGCTCCCAAATAAACTCTCTAGAAGTATAAGGTTTAGGATCTAAAGAGTTTGCAATTTCACATATAGTTTTGTCACAGGCTTGCAACTCATTTTCATCAATATAGGTATCGTAAATTCTATCAATATAATTTTCTCTTAAAATATTGTCATCTTGGAATTGGGATCCTTGATAATGTTTGAAACCTAGTGCCTCGAAAAAATCCATATCAATGATAGAGGCACCAGTTGCTACTATCGCATCAACCATATTATATTTAATTAAATCAGAGTAAAGTTGCATACACCCTCCAGCAGAGGTAGAGCCTGCCAGTGTTAAAAAAATTGTACAGTCTTTGTCACTAATCATTTCGTTAAAAATTTTAGCCGCATTGCCTGTTTCTCTAGATGTAAAAGACATCTTACCCATTGAATCTATAATGGGCCTTGCATCGAAAGAGGCAATATCAATATGTTCTACAGTAGTTGATAGAAAAGAGGGCTTCTTAGAATTCATTTTTTTATCCGAATAAATGTCTGATATTTTCGTTTTCATCAGCATCATATATGGACATTAATGGTTTATCACATACATCGTGAATTTCATCTGAGTAACAGCCATTAAACTTTGTTCTTAAGCTAAGACCGTATGCCCCTAGTTGGCCAATCTCAATATAATCACCTTGTTTTATATTTGAGGGTAGCATGAATGGACCTTTCATAAAGTCAATCCCATCGCAAGTTGGACCGTAAAAACTATAAGGAACTAATCTTTTTGTGAATGATTTTTTTAATTGTATCGGTTTAGTAGGAAAAATAAATTGAGGTGTGCCAGCATCAAACAATGAGCCGTAAGTTCCATCATTAATATACAAATTCTGTTTTTTTCTAAGTTCCACCCTTACTATTGTTGACCCACTTTCTGCAACCAATGCCCGTCCCGGTTCACAAAGTAGCGCTGGTTTTGACTTCAAATTTAATTTAGCAAAGCTTTTTTTAATTTCATTGATATAGTTGATTAGTGGTTGCGGATACATATCAGGATAGGTTGTAGGAAATCCTCCTCCAACATTTATAATATTAGGTTCAATTCCTGTTTTTTTAATTAGACTACCAACATCTTTTAATGCCTTGGAATAAGAAATTGGGTGCATGCATTGTGATCCTACATGAAAACTAATTCCAATTTTGTTCGCAACTTCTTTTATTTGTCTTAACAATGAAGAAGATTCGTAAACAGTAGCTCCAAATTTTTTGGAAAGATCTATTTCTGCATGTTCATTGGATGCCTGTATTCTTAGATATAAAGTTAAGTCTTTTGCTTGATTAGTAGCTTTAAGAATTTTGTCTAGTTCATCTTTAGAATCTAATGAAAAATCTTTAACATTATATTTAAAGTAAGCTTCAGAGATACTCTCTTTGC
>Ga0209384_1000592_pt1 | contig 22121 bp, 20 predicted proteins | sample CoawatmetaG05DNA_FD_187511 | JGI IMG/M metagenome (GOLD analysis project Ga0209384, IMG submission 187511) | Marine microbial communities from the West Antarctic Peninsula - Coastal water metaG058-DNA (SPAdes) (version 2) | ecosystem: Environmental > Aquatic > Marine > Coastal ... | reverse complement strand
ACAGGTACTTGGATGGAAGTTTATAAAGGAACTACCTGGATGGATAGTTGGACTATATTTTACTGGGCATGGTGGTTTGCATGGGCTCCTTTTGTAGGCTTATTTATTGCTCGAATTTCTAAAGGAAGAACTATAAAAGAGTTGCTTATGGGAGTCGTTCTTGCCCCTTCGTTGGTTAGTATTTTATGGATTTCTATTTTTGGAAGTACAGCTTTCTATATAGAACTTTTTGGTGAAGGAGGTATTACAGCTGCTGTAAACGAAAATACTACAACGGCTTTGTTCAGCTTGTTAGAACATTTCCCTTTATCCTATTTTAGTATTCTATTTGTAGTTATTGCCGGAATAATATTCTTTGTAACCTCTTCCGATAGCGGTTCACTAGTTATAGATTTTATAACCAGTGGAGGAAGAGAAAAAACAGATGTATGGTTGCGTATTTTCTGGGCATTAGCTGAAGGGCTTGTTGCTGCTACTCTTGTATATGGAGGTGGACTCATAGCTTTGCAAACAGGTTCGCTTGTTACGGGCTTACCTGTCTGTATCCTTATGTTAGTTTTGTGTTATTCTATTTTAAAAGCACTCAGAAAATACCAAGCTGATTCCGAAATTAAGCCTTGATTTTTATTAACTCCCTTTCTTTTTGAAAAAAGTATGCTGCTCTGGCTTTAAAGGAGTGTTCCCAAGGATTAAGTCGGCTGCCTTTTCTGCTACCATCATAACTGGTGAATAAATATTTCCATTGGTAACATAGGGAAATACCGAAGCATCAACAACTCTAAGGTTGTTAATCCCGTGTACCTTTAAGTTTGCATCTGTTACAGCCATGCTATCTACACCCATTTTACAAGTTGAACTTGGATGGTAAGCGCTTTCGCCTTCTTTAGCAATAAAATCTAAAATTTCTTCATCAGTTTGTATATGAGCCCCAGGAGATAATTCTTTCCCCATTAATTCACTCATTGCATCAGTCTCAATAATTTTTCTTGATAATCGTACTGCTTCACACCACTCTTTTCGTTCGTTTTCGGTAGAAAGGTAGTTGAATAATATACTGGGATATTCCAATGGATCCGCAGATTTTATTTTCACTCTTCCTCTTACATCAGTTCCCATAGGCCCAACATGTAGCTGAAAACCGTGACCTTCGCTAGGAGCAGTTCCATCGTATCTAATTGCTAATGGTAAAAAATGGAATTGTAGATTAGGATATTCTACAGTGTCATTACTTCTGATGAAACCACCTGCTTCAAAGTGATTACTTGCACCAATTCCTTTTTTTCTAAACAACCAATCGAACCCAATTTTAGGGGCTCTCCAAGGACTCAAAGCTGAAAATAAACTAACCGGTTTCTTACAAGCCCATTGTACATATACTTCTAAGTGGTCTTGTAAATTCTCTCCAACACCAGGTAAATCCTTTACTACAGGAATCCCTAAACTCTTTAAATGTTCTGCATTTCCTATTCCCGAAACTTGTAATAATTGAGGCGTATTAATAGCTCCACCACAACAAATAATTTCTTTTCCGTATACTTTATATGTCTTTCTACCCTTTTTGTACTCAACACCAACAGCTGTATTTCCATCAAAAAGAATACGCATTACCATAGCTTGTGTTACCACATTAAGGTTTTTACGGTGTTTTATGGGGTGTATATATGCACGAGCAGCATTCAATCTTCTAGAATTATAGATAGTCTGGTCGAACTTACCAAATCCTTCTTGCTGATGTCCGTTAACATCGTCGGTTAAAGGATAGCCAGCTTCTTGAACAGAATTGAAAAAAGCATCAAAAAGTGGATTCTCACATTTAGGGGTGGTTAATTTTAAATTCCCTTTATCCCCTCTGTAGTCATCTCCACCAATAAGTCTATTTTCAACTTTTTTGAAATAAGGTAAGCAGTGTGCATAATCCCAAGAATCTAGTCCATCGTCGTTCGCCCATTTATCAAAATCCATCGCATTACCACGAATCCATATCATACCATTTATAGAACTACAACCACCCAAAACTTTCCCTCTAGGCTGTGCTATTTCTCGGTTATACATAAAGGGTTCTGGATCCGATGTATACCCCCAGTTATAATTAGTTCCGGTAAGTAAATAAGTCAATGCTGCTGGCATGTGAATTCTAAAGTCCCAGGTATAATCTGGTTTCCCTGCTTCTAGCACTAATACCTTTTTCGAAGAATCTTCACTTAAACGATTGGTAAGTACCGAGCCTGCAGAGCCTCCACCAATTATAATATAGTCCTGTGTCATGGAATGAATTTTGTTATAACTGCAATTTACTAAATTATCAAAACTACATAACCTTCAGATAATTATATTTTTTCTCCATTAATCCTCTTTTCCAAAATTTTAATTAATTTCTTTTTGGACATTCGATAGTTGGTCCACCCGCATATTTTCTTCTTTTAAAACACTCAGACCCTAACTATTATACTTATGAAAACATATCCCGTGTATAGAAAACTGATCTTATACAATTAGAGGCTATTAAAAATTACTATTGAGATTTCTTCACTTTTTTTTTTAACTTAGTTTGAGTTATAAACAGTTAAGGCAACCAAAATTAAAAACCCTTCTACGAACATTTTGAGAAGAATGTTTTTTATATTGCGTATTATTTTTATTGAACATGAAAAAATCTTTATTATTACTAATAATACCACTTTTCATCATTTCCTGTTCATCGGAAACAGATGATTCATTAGAGACAAGCGAAGAATTAGCATTAAAATTTGAATTTAACTATGAGCTACATTCTAGTTTAAATTCATATTATAAGGACTCTATTAAATCTATAATTGGAAGACTAGAAAAGATTATGCCAATAGAACCTTACAAAGAAACCAACTCTCTTAAATTACCTGTAAATGGTGTTTCAGTTTATTCATGGAAAAAAGGTGACATCAAACCATACTTATCATTAATTGGAGATACAGATCAGTGTATTTGTGGTTATATTAATAAAAATTTGGTTATGTCTCTTCAAATAAATGAAAATGATTTAAGTGGAGATAATAATTTTAAATATGCTCTTTTAGCTCATGAATATTTTCATGTTTTTCAGCACTACAATTCAAAAGGCCTAGATTTAAAAAATTTTTGGTTAGTTGAAGGCCAAGCTGCTACGATAGAATCCCTATTTGTAAAAGAAAATTATTCCGATTCTAATTACTTAAAAAACTTTTTAAATAAAGACGCTATTTTGTTTGACAAAGCCCTAAAAAAAGTAACTGATTACGAAGGTTATGATAAATTAGAAAATGGAGATATAACTGTCTTTATGATTCTTTCATTATCTAAGATATTACAACTTGAAGGTCATAGTGAAGAGAAATCTTTTAAAATGATTTTTATAGATTATTGGAAATCAGATCCTCAAAATTCTAACTGGAAAATAAAATTTAAAGAGACTTTTTCATTAGATGTTGCGCAGTTTTATGAAAAACTCAATAATTATAAAGATGACCCTGAAAGTGTTTTGCCTAGTATTAATTTTAAATTAAATAATATCTTTAATTAATCTAAAGTACTGAAAACTTTTTTCAATATATCAGATGTTCTTTGCATTGGATTTTTTCTAATTTCTTTTTCTTGAGCAGCTATAAGTTTGAAAATCCCATCAATAGCTCTATCTGTTACATATTTATTTAAGTCTGTCTCAACTTTTCCACCCCCAGTTAATCTAGTTGTCTGATTGTATTTTGTTACTAAAGGGTTCCAGTAATCAGTTGATTTTACTTTTTCAATAGCTTTAGTAATTTCTGGAATAAATAATTTATAAAGTTCTCTACTAGTTTGATTTTTCAAATAAATTGTTGCTGCATTATCTTCACCCTTAAGGATATTAAATCCATCAGAAATAGACATATTTGTAATAGCATTAATAAATATTGGTGTTGCAGTTTTACAAGCTTCTTCAGCTGCTTCATTAAGTGTTGCTTCAAATTTTTCGACTATAGTATCAAGTCCCATTTGCATTGCTTTGTCTCTTACATTTTTTGCTTCTTTAGGAAAAGGTATTCTTATTAAATCATTTTTTAAAAAACCACCAGATGCTGATGCTTTTTCTACTCCTTTTTTCACCCCTATATTTAAAGCCTCTTTAAGTCCTTTAACTACCTCTTCAGTACTTAATAAGCTAGAATTTTCATTTTTTTTCGAACTAAGTTCACTCTTTATTTTATTTGCCAGTTTATTAATGTTTATTTGACTATATCCAATGCTGCTAAATAATGTAACTAGGATAATTAGAACAGAATTTCTAATATTTTTTTTCATAATTATAATTTTGATATCAATGAATTAAAATTTTCATTAAACTTATTCCAACAAACGTTAAAAAGTATTCCAGATTGTTGAATACTTTTTAACGTTTGTTGGTTTTGGTTCAAAGATAACATAAATAATTTTTTTTAAAACTCAGTAAGGTTTACTATAATACACACTTATACAAACAACACCCTTCAAAAGATAATCGACCTTATATAAGTAGGGTAGTGTCTATTAAAAATTACTTGAGATTTTTAATAATGCTGTCCACAAAGTTAAATTTATGACTGCTAGAGATATGTTAATTGAAATCACAAAAGATTAATTTTATATTAAAAAACAAGAAAGACACCTAACCCTTTAATAGAAAACCGATCTTATATAACAGCGGCTATTAAAAATCACTATTGAGATTTTGTTGAGGAAATCCACGATCTCTCATTAACGCTTCAATTTTAGCATCCCTTCCTCTAAATAGTCGGTAAGCCTCTGCAGGGTCAATTGAATTTCTTGGTGAAAATAAGTAATCTACTAATTTCTTAGCAAGATCTTTATCGTAAAACCCCCCAGGAGCTTCAGCAAATGCTTCCGAAGCATCTGCAGTTAATACATCTGCCCACATATAACCGTAATAGGCAGTTGCATATCCTTCACCTGAAAAGACATGTCCAAAGTGTGGCGTTCTGTGTCTCATAGGTAGTTCAGATGGCATTTTCAAATCGGTTAATGTTTCTCTTTCAAATTTATCTACATCGATATTAGATGGATCTGCTAAATGAAATTTCATATCCATAATTGCAGAAGCTAAATATTCAGTTGTATCAAACCCTTGATTAAATGTAGAGGCTTTTTTTATTTTAGCCACAAGGTCTTTTGGCATAGGTTTTCCAGTCTTATTATGAACTAAAAACTGATTTATTACTCTGTCTGTAGATAACCATCTTTCTAGAAGTTGTGATTGAAATTCCGTATAATCTCTTACGCCACCATTTAAGGTTGGATATTTTACATTAGATGAGAAAAAGTGTAATGCATGTCCAAATTCGTGAAAGAAAGTTGTAGCGTCGTCCCAAGAAACTAACAATGCTTCGCCTGGTGCAGGTTTAATAAAATTAGAATTATTTGATGCTAAAACATTTGTTTTTCCGTCCATTGTTGTATGACTTCTGTAGGTTGTAGCCCAGGCTCCAGATCTTTTTCCTTGTCTAGCGTATGGATCTAAGTACCATAATCCAATATGTTTTCCAGATGATTTATCTTCAACTTCCCAAACATTTACATCTTCATGAAATACAGGAATTTTACCTTTCTCTAAAGCTTTAAACTTAAAATTGAATAATTCCCCTGCCACATAAAACATAGCATCAGTTAATTTATCTAGTTGTAAATATTGTTTGACTTCATCAGAATCTAAATCATATTTTATTTTTCTTACTTTTTCTGCATAGAACCTGTAGTCCCAAGGATCTATTGTAATTTTGGGATTGATAAGCTCGTCAGCAACTTTTTGCATATCAGCAACTTCTTCATCAACTCTCGCTATTGCAGCAGGCCATACTGCTTCCATTAATGCCATTGCATTTTCAGGTTTTTTTGCCATTCTATCTTGTAGCCTCCACTGAGCATAATTTTCATGACCTAACAAACCAACTCGTTCTTTTCTTAATCTTAATATTTCAGCTATAATTTGATTATTATCAAACTCATCTCCATTATCACCTCTAGAATAATAGTTTTTCCATACAACTTCTCTAACCGCTCTATTAGTAGAATAAGTTAAAAAAGGATCTATTGACGATCTTGTGTTAGTTATTGCGAATTTATCTTCAAAACCTTTGTCTTGTGCAATTTTTTTAGCGGATTTTATAAATCCGTCTGATAAACCATCTAATTGAGATTCTTCTAAATAAGTAACATAATTTTCTTCATCGTGTAATACATTGTTAGAAAAATCATTATACAGTTTAGAAAGCTCTATATTAATTTCTGCATGCCTCTTTTTTTTATCCTTATCTAAAGCCGCTCCATTCATAGCAAAACTCTTGTACATTAAACCTAAAACTCTTTGTTGATCATTTTCTAGAGGATTAGTTTTAGAAGCCTCATAAATAGTGCTGACTCTTTTAAATAATTTTTCATTTTGACTTATAAGTGAGGAGTATTCAGATAGCTTAGGGGCTAATTCTCTTTGTATTTTTCTAAATTCTGGACTAGATATGTTACTAGATAATATTCCATAGTATGGATAAACATCATCTAAAAACTTTCCAGACCTTTCCATTTCTTCTATAGTATTTTTAAATGTTGGAGCATCTAAATTGTTTGCAATTTTATCAACATCCTCAAGGCTCATTTCCATTCCTTTAAGCATTGCTTCTTTAACTAGTTCAGGTGAAATTTTATCAAACGCAGGAACTCCTCCAAATTCAGAACTTTTATCTGACCATTGGTTCATCATAGGGATAGAATCATTACAGTTTACTAAAAATAAAGAAGTAATGATAATTATAAATAAATTTTTCATAATAGAAGTTTGTTGGTTTTGATTTAAAGATAACGTAAATAATTTTTTTTAAATACATTAAGGTTATTATTAAATATACTTATACAAACACCACCAATCAAAAGAAAATCAATATTAAATGAGTAAGGGAGCGCTAATTAAAAATTACTATTGATATTTTTTGAAATTTTGAATCCTAATAGAATTAGGTTAAATTTAAAATTATGAAAAAATATTTATTCCTATTAATTCTATTTTTAAGTTTTAGTAATTCCGCTCAAGACACTTATTTACATTGTGGTAAAATAATTGATACAGAAAATGGTAAAATTTTAACTAAAAAAACAATCATAGTTTCAGCTGATAAAATCACAGCAATTAAAAACGGATATGTTAGTTCTAGTAATTTAAAAGATATAGTAATTGACTTAAAAACTAAGACAGTAATGCCTGGACTAATTGACTTGCATGTACATCTAGAATCAGAATTTAATCCTAAAAATGGAAGATTAGTCTTTACTTCAAACGAAGCAGAAATTGCCTATGGATCTTTAGATTACGCAAAGAAAACTTTGATGGCAGGATTTACAACCGTTAGAGATTTAGGGGGAACAGGAGTAAATATAGCTCTTAGAAATGCGATAGCTAAAGGAAAGGTAGTTGGCCCAAGAATTTTTACAGCTGGAAAATCTATTGCAACAACTGGTGGGCATGCAGACCCTACTAATGGTTGGAAAAACTCATTAAAAGGTGATCCAGGGCCAAAGGAAGGAGTAATTAATAGCGTAGATGACGCTAAAAAAGCGGTAAGGCAAAGGTATAAAGATGGATCAGATAATATTAAAATAACGGCAACTGGAGGAGTTATGAGTATTGCAAAAAATGGTCAAAATCCTCAATTTACTTTAGAAGAAATTAAGTCAATATGTGATACAGCTAAAGATTATGGAATGATTGTAGCTGCTCATGCTCATGGGGATGAAGGAATTCAAAGGGCAATAATTGGTGGGGTTACTACTATTGAACACGGCACTCTTATGAGTGATAAGTCAATGGAGTTAATGAAGCAATACGGAACATATTTTGTTCCAACAATAAGCGCAGGTAAAGAAGTTGCTGAAAAGGCAAAAATAAAGGGATATTATGATGAGTTAGTAGTTCCAAAAGCATTGGCAATAGGGCCAAAACTTCAATCTACATTTAAAAAAGCCTATAAAGCAGGTGTAAAAATTGCTTTTGGTTCAGATGCTGGAGTGTTTCCTCATGGGTTAAACGGTAAAGAGTTTAGATATATGAATGAGGTTGGCATGCCTGCTATGGAATGTATTCAATCAGCAACAACTACAAATGCGTTGATTTTGGGAATGGAAAATGATTTAGGTCAAATTAAAGTTGGTTTTATTGCAGATATAGTAGCGACAGATGATAATCCAATCAATCTTATTTCAACAATGGAGAATGTAGTGTTTGTAATGAAAAAAGGGATAGTTTATAAATAACAATACACCTATCTTTTCTCAATTTAACTAAGATTTTCATTTTAAACTTATCTATAATAAATGGAATAAGATATACAAATATCTTCAAGACGTATATTTAATTAAAAATTAAAATTCTTTTAAAAATAAAATAGATCATTATGAAAAATTATAACAGAAGAAAGTTTATAAAAACAACAACAATGTCTGCTGCTGTTTTAACAGCAGCTAATACTATAGCTAGTTGTACTGATAATAATATTGAGCCTATTTCAAAAGGGCTATATATGGGAGGGTTTTCTGCTCCTAAGCTAGAAACAGTTAGAGTAGCTTTCATTGGTGTAGGAGATAGAGGAAGTGGTCATTTACGTTCTTTAGCTAGTCTGGAAGGAGTTGAAGTCGTTGCAATTAGCGATTTATATGAAGATTCTTGCACAAGAAGTTCAAAAGTTGCTAGCGAAATGGGAAAAGGAGAGCGACATAATAACATTGCACAATATTGGGGAGAGGAAAATAAGTGGGAAGTAATGCTAGAAGAAATAAAACCCGATGCAGTTTTTATATCAACTAATTGGAATAATCATGCTCCAATGGCTATTAAATCGATGGAAAGCGGTGCCCATGCTTTTGTAGAAGTTCCAATAGCTGTTACCTTAAAGGATATGTGGAAAATTGTGGACACATCAGAAAGAACTCAAAAGCATTGCATGATGATGGAAAATGTGAATTATGGTCGTGATGAATTGATGTATCTAAACATGTGTAGAAATGGAGTTATTGGAGAGCTTCTTCATGCTGAAGCAGCTTACATTCATGAACTAAGGTTTCAAATGTCACAAGAAGAAAGAGGCACAGGTTCTTGGAGAACTCATCACTACGCTACTGGAAAGGGAAATTTATATCCGACTCATGGCCTTGGCCCAGTAGCTCAGTATATGAATTTAGCAAGGACTGATGATTCATTTAATAGCATTGTGTCTTACTCCTCTCCAGCAAGAGGAAGAGAACTGTATGCGAAGAAAAATTATTCTTTGGATCATAAATGGAATAAATTAGACTATTTAAATGGAGACATAAATACGTCCATAATAAAAACTAATATAGGAAGGACGGTAATGGTACAGTGGGATGAAACAAGCCCAAGACCCTATACTCGTCATAATCTTATTCAAGGAACAAAAGGAACATTAGCTGGCTTCCCAACTAGAGTAGCAATAGAAGGTGGTTTTGAAGGAGTTTCTAAAGATCATCACTCATGGATTCAAGGAGATAAGTTAGAAATGTTATATGAGAAATATGATCATCCATTGTATAAAAGACTAAATCAAGAGACAAAAAACAGTGGACATGGAGGGATGGATGGAATTATGAGATATAGAATAATTGAGTGTTTAAGAGATGGTTTGCCATTAGATCAAAATGTGTATGAAGGATGTTTTTGGAGCGCGGTAACGCCACTTAGTGGAAAATCAATTTCAGAAGAAGGTGTGCCACAAAAATTCCCTGATTTTACTAGAGGAAATTGGGAGACTACAAAACAACTAGATATAATATTATAAATTTATACGATAAATAAAACTTAATAAATATTATTGAAAAATATAATTATTTCAAAAGCTCCATCCAGAATATGTCTTTTTGGAGATCATCAAGATTATTTAGGTCTTCCTGTAATTGCATGTGCAATAGATAAATATATGACAGTAGAAGGGGTTGGCGTTTCAGGCGATCAGTTAAATTTTAATTTAATTGATCTAAATAAAAAGATAAGTATCAATGTAAATGAACCTTTAATAGTTATAAAAAAAGGAGACCACATTAGAGCTGTAATTAAAACATTACGGACTTTCGGCTGTTATATTAATTCAGGCATGGATATAAAAGTCCAGAGTGATATTTATATAAATGCAGGTATTTCTAGTTCATCTGCCTTAACAGTTTCTTTAGTTAATTTTTTCATTAAAGCCTTTGGAATAAATAGAGAAATTAACAATGAATTGATTGCTGAAATAGCATACCATTCAGAAGTAATTGAGCAAGAAGGATCAGGAGGAAAAATGGATCAATATTCAATAGCTTTAGGAAATACAATATTTTTAGAAACTGGCTCTAAATTTTCATATAAAAAGATTGATAGTGGATTTAGCAGTTTTATAATTGCAAATTCTGGAATTAAAAAAAATACGGATGGAGTATTGAAAGAGTTGAAAAATAAAGCTATTGATGCAATAGAAAAAGTTCAAAAATTCAATTCAAAATTTGATATTTTAAAATGTAAGAATAAAGAAATTGAAGCTTACTCAAAGATATTAGATAAAGATTCATTTGTTTGCTTTAAAGCAGCAGTAGAAAATCATAATATTACATTGAAAGCTTTAAAAGAAATGGAAAATTCAAATACAAACTCTAAAGTATTAGGAGAATTAATGAATTTACATCACAGTGTTTTAAAAAATAACCTTAAAATTACAGTGCCTAAAATTGACCAAATGATTGATGCAGCAAATTTAGCGGGAGCGTATGGATCAAAAATTATTGGATCTGGCTGTGGAGGCTCAATTGTAGCCGTTTCAAGCATTAATAGTGAAGAAAAAATCATGAAATCAATTCTTGAAGCAGGTGCAACTGATGTTTCTAAAGTTGAAATATCAAAAGGAGTTTTTTAAAATGACAAACTCAATAATTATCATGGCAGCTGGAGCTTCATCAAGAATGACAAAGCCAGTTAAGAATATTAAATTATCAATTGACCAGATTGATGCTGCTAATTCAAAGAGTAAAGTTTTAATTGAATTTGGGAGTGAGAAAAAACCATTTATTAGTTATTTAATTTCAAATGCAGTACAATCAGGGTTTAAATACATATATATAGTTATTAGCGAAAAAGCCGATATTTTTAGAAATAACATCAATTTTAAATCAAATGAAGCAAATATTAAATTTTCGACACAATATTTGCCAAATAATAGAATTAGGCCTTTAGGCACAGCTGATGCTGTCTTACAGACTTTAAATCAATTTCCTGTTTTAAAATCCACATCTTTTTGTGTTTGTAACGGAGACAATTTATATTCAATTAAATCCTTATCAAAAATAAGATTGAGTGAAGCTGAAAATGCTTTTATAGCCTATAATCGTGACGGATTGAATTTTTCTGAAAAGAGAATTAGTTCTTTTGCGGTTATCAAAATGAATGAAAATAATTTCTTAGAAGATATTATCGAAAAACCTGAGATAGAATTGATTAATGAATATTTAGATAATTCTGGTAAGGTAAGGGTTAGTATGAATCTTTTTAAGTTTAGTGGGGCTTACAGTTTTAAGTTTTTTGAAAATTGTCCATTAAATGATTTAAGGGACGAGAAGGAGATACCAGATGTTTTGAAAAACATGATTTTAAAAAAACCTAATAGTGTTTTGGGAATTCCAATTTCAGATACTGTTTTAGATTTAACTTCAAAAAATGATATTTTGGAAGTACAGAAATATTTAAAATAATCTTAAGATTACATTGTCTAAAATTGACCAAATGATTGATGCAGCAAATTTAACGGAAGCATTTGGATCAAAAATTATTGGATCTGGCTGTGGAGTCTTAATTGTAGCTCTTTCAAGCATTAATAATGAAGAAAAAATCATGAAATCAGTTCTTGAAGCAGGTGTAACTGATGAATTGAAAATATTCCTCTTTTCTTAAAAAAGAAGATTGGTATTTAAAAGCAGTCTTTGATATAATAAATAAAAAAACAGCTACTTAAAATAATAGTTATGACTAAGTGTTGAATAATAATCTATTATTGTAAGGCTAAAATACAAACACCTCCCATTAAAAGAAAACTGATCTTATTTAATTAGGGAGTATTAATTAAAATTATGTTGTTTTTGAAAAAGGCTTTAAATATTAAATTTCAGATTCTGGGATGAATGTTTTTTGTATATTTATTTTATTAATCTTAATATAAAAAAATGAAAAATTTATTAATAGTTGTTTCCTTATTTGTTAGTTCTGTAGTATTTTCTCAAAATACATATTGGTATGATGTGCTTTTGGAAGTTAAAGCAGAAAACACAGAGAATGTAGCATCGTTGGTTGACGGATATTACTCTAGTATCAATATTCCTGAAAATGTGGGTGTCGCGTTTTCAAGTATTCCTTTAAAAGGTACAAGTGAAAATGCAACACATATTATTAGTATAGTAGCTGATTCTTCAAAAGCATTAGCAGATTTTAGAAATTCACTTTCCGGAAGTGCATGGGATCTATACCTGTTAAAAATGCAAAAAAATATTGAGAATGTCAGGGCTTCAGCTGGAAAAGGGCTTCTTTCTTTTAATTCAGAATTAGAGCAGCCTATTGGTCAGGCATGGGTATTTAATGTTAAAGATGCTAACAATTTCGTTCAGGCATTTGGAAAGCTTATGAAAACCTATAAAGTAGATGGATTGGTTGAAGTTGGACAAATTGTTCATGGAACAGATAACGGTGAGAATATGTATATCTATGGTACATATGAAGATTTATCTCAGGCTTTTGATTTTGGTCCTAAAAACGATAAAGAGTCTAAAGCTTTTTCTTTATTTAATCAAGAAATTTCAAAAGAAAATTATCTTAAATCATTCACTAGAGTGCTTATAAAAAAATTTTAATTAAACTTCAATTTAAAGAGCCCTTGTAATAAAGGGCTTTTTTGTTCTATATTTTACTAAACGCTAATAGAGTTACAATTGTAAATTGAAGTCTTAAAGAATCATAAAAATAATTACAAATGAAAGAATGGTTTAAAAAATACACATTACTATTTATAGCCCTATTTATTGTTTCTTGTTCATCTGATGAAGAAGAATTGCCTTTTTATGTTGCAGATAATGGATTAACAATTAAAGCAAGGGATTGGGTTACAGCTGGAGCCAGCTGGGCTACACCCCGATTAAGAATTCTAATAAAACATCAATTTAATAGTATTTAAATTTATTGTTTAAATAAATATATATCTCCTTGAATAGATCTTTTTATAAATCTTGTAATTGAAGAATAGTTTTTAGTTCTCCCTATAATCTTAGAATTATTTTCAAATCTAATTTTAGATTTTTTTATTTCTTTAAAACTTTTAATAAATAGAATAAAAGATCTTATATATTTTATATTAAATGTCAAAACTCTGAAAAATAGCTCTAAGAAAAGCTGTAAATACCATAAGTATTTTGGGATTCCATCTAGTGTAAGCTCATGTAGAAGCATTTTATTTCTATTATAAACAACATTAACATAATTTTTATTTTGTGTTTTCTTAACAGTGTATGATACTTTATGCCTACAAATACTTTTATGATCATAAATGCATAAGTAGCCTAATTTCCATGCTCTCAATGAAATTTCATAATCTTCAGAATAATATGGTGAGAAAAGCTCATCAAACCCTCCAATTTTATAAAACACATCTTTATTAAAAAACATATTTGCTCCACATAATGCTGTTGTATATATAGGAAAATTAACCGAATCCATATCATTGTAAAGATAATTTACAGATGTCTTAATTTTAAATAGTTGAGTAGAAGGATATTTAGCTCCATTTTGAATAATTTCATCTTCCCAACCTATTGTTCTACTTTCTACTCCAAAAACATTAGGCAATTTCAAATATTTTATTTGGTTTTTAAAAAAATATTTTGTTAATAAAACATCGCTATTTAAAAGTAAAACATAATTGTATTTTGTAGCTCTAACGCCAATATTTGCGGTTTTAGAAAAACCAATATTATTCTCGTTTTGTATTAATTTTATTTGGGGATAATTAGCTGAAATGTACTCTATTGATTTATCTTTTGAACAATCATCTACAATTACAATCTCGTTATCTAAAAAAATGTTTGAAAGAGCCTCAAGAACTGTGGGAAGTGTTTTAGGAAATAAATCAACTCCATTATAGTTAGGAATTACTACTGATACACCCTCTATAAATTGATTCATTTCGATTAAATTCTAGACTAAAAATTTCTACTAAGTTATATTATAATTAACCCTCAAAAATGTGAGAGTTAATTATAATATTTTTTTATTCAACAGATTCTTCTTCCTTATCTTGAAATGAAGTAAAAAAACCACCTAAATCAAAATAATCTCCTCCAGCAGAAATTTTACCATCCACAAAATCTAAAGTGTGATAAGAATGTAAGCTGAAAGGTTTTCCAGTTTCAGTATGTGTTCCTGTCCATGTTCCATAAGTTCTCACACTTCCATCTAATTCCCCCGTTTCGGCTAAAACACCAGGAAGCCAATTGTCAGCAGTGTATAGAATATTGTCAAAAAGAATTTGATACATCGATAAAGCTTCAATATGTTCAGATTTACCATATTGCTTAGCTCCATATGCAGGTGGTTGCCATAGCAAGTCCTCATGAAGCATTTCTGTCTGAGCATCAATATCTTCTGTTCCATGAGCAGTCATAAAACTTTTAGCAACCTCTAAATTAGATGCATAATTAGGGTTGTTATCAACCTGTGTATTACAAGATGCAACAAGAAATAATATTGCAACCAATGAAAGTCTAAATAGTTTTTTCATAATAGATAAAATATAGTTTATTAATTCATTTAAATATATAAAATTAAGATCATACTGTTACAATAATAAGTATTTAAAGGTAGAAGAGTCATATTACAGTTTTAATCATATATAGAACTATTAACTAGATTATTTTTCTTTAAACACCCTTAAAATCAGTATGATACCTATTTGTACAAACACCTCTCTTCAAAAAAAAACCGATATTATTTGAGTAGGGTAGTAGCTGTTAATAATTACTATTGAGATTTTTTGAGTTTTTGTGATAACTTAGCTATAGTTAATGAAAAAGTTAATATTTATCGTTTTAGTAAGTTTATGACTTAGATTTCATATAAACAGAACCGTAATTCATTAATAAATTTACACATGAGAAAAAAAATAATTTCAGGTACACTTCTTACAGGGTTAATTCTTTTGGGAATCTATCTTTATAATTTGGGGCAGAGACCAGATAGAGAATATCCGTCGTTTACACTCCACCCTGAAAAAAAAGCCGCAACAGTTCATGACAGTATTCCTTTACAGGATGTTGTGCTAGCAGGTAATAACTGGGACGGTGTCATTACCATTTTTGACCCAAATACTTTTAAAATCATAAAAAAAGTAAGTGCCATGCCCGACCGAGAGGAAAGATTTAAAGAAATGTATTCAGGCCTTAAAAGAAGTCTTTTTTCAGGTTTTATCAGAGAATATGTCGGTGAAGGCAATGATCAATTAGTCGACGACATGTTTACGTCAAATGATGGTAGGTATATTTATGCATCAAGACCAAGTTTCGCAGACGTTGTTGCTATCGATGTCAATTCAGGGCAAATTGTTTGGCGAACACCTGTAGAAGGTCTTAGATCCGACCATTCGGCTATATCTCCAGATGGTAAAACCTTTTTAGTTTCTGCCTCAACCGCGAGAAAGGTACATGCAATTGATGTTTCAACGGGTAAAATCATTGGTAGTTTTGAATCTGGAGACCAACCCCATGAAAATATATATTCCGAAGATGGTAAAAAAATATACCATGCTAGTATCGGCAAAGTCTTTTTCGCGTCGCCAAATCTCGACTTTTTAAAGGGAGATCGTTGGTTTCAGATTGTTGACGCTAACTCCTATGAAGTGATACGCCGTGTTGATATGAAGGAAAAATTGGAAGAAGCCGGTTTTGATTGGATTGACCGAGCAATTCGTCCAATGGCCATTACCAAAGATGAAAAATTTGCTTATTTGCAAATTTCATTGTTCCATGGTTTTTTTGAATACGATATAGAGAATGATAAAATAACCCGAAAATTAGATTTACCTATTCCTGAAAAAAATAAAAATCTATCTCCTGGAGACCATCTTTTAGCCTCAGGACATCATGGTATTTCTCTCAGCGGAGATGATAAAACTATATGTGTAGCGGGTACTATGGACGGCTATATCGCCATAGTGGATAGGGAATCCTTTAAATATAGCACTATTAAACTTTCTGATGATCCAAAAGAAGCAAAGCCATACTGGGCAACTTCAAGCAAAGATGGCACAAAGGCTTATGTATCTATAAGTGGACTTGACAAAGTTTCAGTAGTTGATTATGCTACAGCAAAAGTAGTTGCCGAAGTTCCAGTTGGAAACCATCCTCAAAGGGTTCGAAATGGACAACTGCGCTTAAAATAAATATTAAAGCCAGAACGAATTAAGAATTAGACCGAACAAAAAGATTGGAAATAAATCGACCCAAAAGATTAAATAAACGGAATACAAATTAACTATTGATAACTCCGTGTATAATTAATTGCTTTTAGCCAATTCACGAAAGTCCTAGCTTACTTTTACACATACTTATACAAACACTTCCCGTCAGAAGAAAACCGATCTTATTTAAATAGAGTAGTGCCCAATGAAAATTACTATTGAGATTTTTTGGGTTTTTATTAGTACTGGCAGTACAATAATCGTGTAAATTTTAAAAATAACCAACCCTAAAACAGCAATTATACAGAGTTATCAAAGACCAATATTGTATAAAAATATTGTAATTTTAAAATGTAATAATCAACTTACGTATTGAATTCAAAAGCTGTAAATATTGTTTGGTTAAAACGGGACCTTCGTTCTCAAGATCATGCACCTTTATTAAAGGCTGAATGTGCTGGGATCCCTTATCTCATTATCTATCTCTTTGAACCTTCTAGAATTGAGTATCCAGATACCAGTCAAAGACATTTGCAGTTTGTATACCATTCAATAGGTAATTTAGATAAAGTATTAAGTGAATTTAATAGACGAGTTGAGTTGTTTTATGGAGAGGCTATAGAGGTGTTTAATTATTTAATTAAGGATTTAGATATCATTTCTGTGTTCAGTTACCAAGAAAGTGGGACACAAGGTTCCTGGGAACGCGATAAAAAAATAAAACAGTTTTGTAAGTCCAATCAAATTAACTGGAAAGAATCACAACGAGATGGTATTTTAAGAGGAATTAAAAATAGGGAAGATTGGAATAAAAAATGGCATCTTAAAATGCATACATCAGTCATTCAAAACAAATATACAATCTCAAAAGAAACACGCTTAAAACATCCCTTTCTAATGCCTTCAATATTAGAGTCTCAACTAAAAGAGTACCCGAATCACTTCCAACCACCAGGAGAAAAAAATGCCTGGAGGTACTTAAAGTCTTTCACTAACCAACGAGGGTTTAACTACCAGAGACATATATCCAAACCTATGGAAAGTAGAATGTCTTGTAGCCGCTTATCCCCTTATTTGGCATGGGGTAATATGAGTATTAAACAAGCTTTTCAGTTTATTGGAACGCATCCTAATGGGACCAGAAACAGCAAAGCCTTCTCAGCCATGCTTACCCGACTACATTGGCATTGTCATTTTATCCAAAAATTTGAAATGGAGTGTCGATATGAAACAGAGTGTATTAATAGTGGTTATGAGATTTTGCCACATGAAAAAAATGAGACATTTATAAAAGCATGGAAAACAGGTTCTACAGGCTATCCTTTGATTGATGCTTGCATGCGAGCTGTTGAATCTACAGGTTGGATTAATTTTAGAATGCGCGCTATGGTTGTGTCTTTTTTAACATTTAATTTAGACCAAGATTGGCGTGAGGGAACCTACCATCTTGCACGTCAGTTTTTAGATTACGAACCTGGTATACACTATCCTCAGTTTCAAATGCAGGCAGGGACTACAGGGATAAATACAGTTCGCTTGTACAATCCTGTCAAAAACTCCCAAGAACATGATCCTGAAGGGGTCTTTATAAAAAAATGGATTCCAGAATTAGCAAACGTTCCAACGGCATGTATTCATGAACCTTGGACCATGACAGCTATGGAACAGACCTTTTGTGGCGTTTTGATGGGAGAGGCTTATCCACTACCAATTGTGGACTTACAAGAAAGTTCTAGAGCTGCCAGAGATAAAATATGGGGACATAAAAAGCATCCTGCCGTTCAAGAAGAAAAGAAACGATTATTAAGAACACATGTTAATGCGAGGTAAATGAAAAATAGTTTTATAAAAGAAACAATCATTAAAAATTATTTTAAGAAAGTCGAACAAAATCATTTAGCATAGACATAGACGCTGGAGAAATAACGTTCTAAACCATAGGCTTATCTTTTTTTCAAAGACATCGAGAACCTCACTGTTATACATAATTATACCAACACCTCTTCTCAAAAAAAACCATATTAAATCTTACCTGGATTAAATTAAATATTAAAAGTATTTAATAAACATACTCTTGAGTATTAAAGTTTGGTCTAATATTTGCATAGATGTAATAAATTAATAAAATTTAAAAAAAAATTATGAAAAAATTAGTATTTATTTTATCTATTATTTTGTCTGTAGCATTTCCAAAAAATGTAATTGCTCAAGGCACTATAGTAGATGTCGCTGTTAACAACAAAGATTTTTCAACTTTAGTTACTGCTTTGAAAGCTGCTGACTTAGTTGGTGCTTTGCAAGGAGATGGTCCTTTTACAGTTTTTGCTCCAACAAATGATGCTTTCGGTAAACTTGATTCAAAAACGTTAAGCTCTTTATTAGAAAAAGAAAACCAAAAAGCTTTAGCAAACATTTTAACTTATCATGTTGTCTCTGGAAAGTTAGCTGCATCTGATGTTGTAGCTGCTTTAAAAAAAGGTAATGGTTCGGTTGATTTAACTGCACTAAACGGTCAAGTAATTAATGTTATGCAAAAGGACGGAAAAATTTGGTTGAAGGATTCAAATGGAAATTACAGTGAAATTGTTGCAACTGATGTTATGGGTAGTAATGGTGTCATACATGTAATTAACACAGTCGTTATGCCTAAAAGTTAATTATAAATTAATAATTTCTGTAAAGGAGTTAATTTTAATTATTTAAGCCCTCTACTTTACTAGGGGGCTTTTTTTTTATTTTTCAATCAATTTAAACAAAACAGTTACTTCTTCTTTTAAGACACCCAGAACCTCAGTATTATACATAGTTATACAAACACCTCCCATCAAAAGAAAATGGAGATAGAAAAAATATTAATAAAACCGTTGGTCATTATACTCAAATGATTTGGAAAAATACAACTAAAGTAGGTTTGGGTGCATATGTAAACAAAAAAGGAAATGTTTATGTATTTGCAAGATATTATCCTGATGGTAGTATGATAGGCAAATATCCTTACTAAACCACAGACATATCCTTCACAGTCAATTCAGACACCCAGTACCTTACTATTATAAGCACTACTCGTCAAAAGAAAACCGATCTTATTTAATTTAGGTAGTGCCAATTAATAATTCCTATTGAGATTTTTTGGGTTTTTTTAAAACTTAGTGATAGTTAAAAGAAGTAAAGGCAACGATTCAGGCAGTCATTATTTAAACATTAAAAGTTAAATCATTAATTTAAATTTAATATCATCCATGAAATCCACCAACATCTCCGCTATTATTTAATTGCCGTACTAATATCTCATTTTGACATTTTTTACATTGCTTTCTTTTTACTGTCCCTGAATATTTTTCGGAATGAAATATTTTTTTCCATTTTGATTTATTTTCAGTTCCTACAATCAAATTTTCATTATGAAAAGTCTCTACAACTTTGTAAGGAAACCATGCTTTACATAAGACGTTTGAACACCTAAAGAAAGCTTCCCATTGCCCACTATCAAAGGACTCTATATTTTTCATATTTTATAAATACAATATAACAAAAGTTATTTTATGATTTTTAAACATATATAATAAAATAATGGAAATGAATTTGAGAAATATTTAAACTTTTAGTAGTAATGATTGAGCTCCCAAAGTTTGTCTATTTTGATTGCACTAAGAATTGAGTTAAATTTAAGAATATGAAAAAACTCGTTCTACTATTACTGTTTATTCCACTTGTTTTTTCTTGTAACACATCAAATGTTCCTGCAGGTTTTTCGAAAATAGAAAGCATAGAACCTCCCATTCTTATTGATCTAAGATATTCAGGTTCAGATAATTTTTTGGGACGGACTGTTAAAGGATATGAAAATCCAAGAAACATATTGTTAACTAATGAAACTATAGATGCTTTAACAAAAGTTCAAAATACTCTTTCAAAAACAAACTTAGGGTTAAAGTTATTTGATGGGTATAGACCTCAAAAATCTGTTAATAATTTTGTTGAATGGGCAAAAGACTTGAAAGATACTGTTACCAAAAGCAAATATTATCCTAAGGAGAAAAAGGATAGTCTTTTCTTTAAGGGATATATTTCTGAAAAATCAGGGCATAGTAGAGGAAGTACTGTTGATCTTACTTTAATTTTTACTGATAGTATTAGTTATGGTAATGAGCTTGATATGGGAAGTGGTTGGGATTTTTTTGGAAATAAATCTTGGATAGATTATGACTCTATAACATATTCCCAAAAAAATAATCGTAACTATTTGCAAAATATAATGAATCAAAATGGTTTTAAATCTTTTTCAAAGGAATGGTGGCATTTTACACTAATTGATGAACCATATCCTAATACCTACTTTGATTTTACTTTTTAGTGGTATTAAAAAACTAATTCTACTATTACTGTTTATTCCACTTTTTTCTTGGATTCAATTATAACTGACAACTAATTCCCCTACTTTCATTTACAACTGACTTTAAGTATATTAGAATAAAATCTTAATTATGAAAAAACTAATTCTACTATTACTATTTATTCCACTTGTTTCTTGTGAGAATACTAATCAGCCATCAAAAAATATAACTAATGGCTTTATCACAGGAACTGATCAAACCGTTATGATGGGGAGTGAAGCAACTATTGATTTATTTAATAAATTTAATAATGCATGGTTAAATAGAGATTATGAAACAATGAAAGTTCACATTTCTGATAACGGAATATTTAGACATGCAGACGGAAGCATTACAAATAATGCAGAAGAATTTATTGCCCATTCAGAAAATGGTTACCAAGAATCACTAGCAAGTGGTGAGGAACAAGTATGGATAACTAATTTTGCATTCTCAGTTAAACCTAGTGCTTCTGATGACCCTGAAATAACTAATACAAAAGGAGAATGGGTTTGCGCTAGATTCACAGGATTAAATGCAGTATACGACGAATGGTATCAATTTGTTGATGGTAAGTTAGTAGATTGGACATCGTCAAAAAGAGAATTAATTAAATAATGAAAAAACTAATTCTATTATTACTATTTATTCCACTTATAGATTTCGAGACGCACCAAGAAAAAAAAGTTTTGATAAATGAATAAACGTATTATTTTATTTTTAAGAATTATTAATTTGATTTTCAGCATAAATTAACAATGCTAATGCTTTTTCAAGATTGTCTTTTTCTAATTCTTTTTTAGCAAATGTGTGATTAGAATTTAAATCTAATGTTGAAATATTTTTTTCATCCTTTAGGATTTTTTTAATTTCAGAATCATTAGGTAGTTGTTCCATATTACCCAAACGTCCTAAATTATTTCCAGTTAATACGTTACTTTCCTTAACACTTTTTGGAAGATTGTCAACTCCTATTCCTTTGCTTTTAATAGGTTTAGTTATTTCAAATAAGGACTCTTTTGTAGCTCTAATATACCAGTTTTCGCCCATGCGACCTACAAGGTCTAATAGGTTAGTGTCTAAAGAACCTTTGTTGTTTAAATACTTTGTATTAATATGGATTAGTTCAACTTTTGCAAGTATAAGATTTCCTGATCCTGGACCATCACCTAATTCTATTATTTTTGAAACAGTACACTCAAATGATACAGGTGAATCTTTGACCCTTGGTGGTTTTATTTTT
>Ga0209384_1000589_pt1 | contig 22161 bp, 25 predicted proteins | sample CoawatmetaG05DNA_FD_187511 | JGI IMG/M metagenome (GOLD analysis project Ga0209384, IMG submission 187511) | Marine microbial communities from the West Antarctic Peninsula - Coastal water metaG058-DNA (SPAdes) (version 2) | ecosystem: Environmental > Aquatic > Marine > Coastal ... | reverse complement strand
TCTGAATAATTAAGTGGTTTAAAGATAAGAGATATAACACAATAATTTTCAGCTTTCAATTTCCAAAATATTGATAATAATTTAGTTGATTTTAATAGGTGTGTTTTCAACAACTACTGTCCGTAGTCTTTTCAAAAATAAATCGATTTAAACCCTTAAAAACAAGCATTTTAACTTTTACATTTTAAATAAATAACGTATATTATAGTATCAAAACTTGTTATAATTTAGCTCATATTTAGTTAAATTATAAATATTTACAAGTTATATTCATGTTAAATAATTAAAATAACATACGCTATATGAACGTTAATTTCTATAAAAAACCACAAATAAAGACACATAAGACACCCATAAAAGTAGAAAAATCTGTCTTATTTTTAGACTATTTAGATCATTTTATTTCCAATTCTGCTACAAAAAGAGTTCAAGGTTATGGAACGGTGGGTTTGGCATACAATACAATTCGGACTTATAAATCTTTGTTTCGGATTGTAAAAGCCTATGAATTTGAGAAGTCAGAGAAATTGTATGTAAACTCTATTGATAAATATACCGCCGAATCTTTTACCCGTTTTCTGAAAATTGAGCAGCAGTATAGTGATAATTACTGCGGTCAGCTCTTAAAATTATTGAAGATTATTTTGAGAGATGCTGAGAAAAGTGGTTTAGAAGTGCATCCTTATTCTAATTATATTGAGTCTTTTAAACAGAAAAGTTCCGATCGAATTTTGCATGTTTTAAATCCATCAGAGATAAAAGCATTAAAGAAATTACAGCATATTCCTGGAGAATATAGAGATAGTTATAAATGGTTGTTAATTGGTTTGTGTATTGGACAGCGAGTGTCTGATCTATTGAAATTAACCCCTAGTAATCTTAGAAAAGCGCCTATAGGATTATACATAGATATATTACAACAGAAAACAAAGAAGGCGGTGACTGTTGGCGTAGCAGACCCACTAGTTATAGAACTATTAGATAATAAATTTCCAAGAAAAGTTTCTCAAGTGGTTTTTAATAAACAGATTAAAGCACTTTGTAGAATGGCGGGAATTAAAGGGTTGGTATCTGGGTTTAAAAACAACCCGAAGACCAGAAGGAAGGAGATTATAAATGCTCCAAAATATGAGTTTGTAACTTCACATATTATGCGACGTTCTTTTGCTTCTAATTATTATGGGAAGATTGAAACTCCACTGCTTATGAATATTACTGGGCACTCAAAGGAGAGTACTTTTCTGACTTATATTGGTACTCATCAAAATAAAGATGCACTGGCAGACTTATTTATGCAACAGGCGGGAGTTATTTGGTAATGTTATTTTTTTATTCCTAACTGAATTGCTTTTTCTTTGTACCAGTTTTTATCAGTTACTCTTTTAAATAACCAAACTCGATACTCTTTGTATACGATGGATTTATAAAGAATGTTTACTCTTAATTTAATAAATAGATAAATCTTAATGAATTTGGATTGTGTTTTTATGGGTATGGGATTGGTAAACTGACTATTAAAAACACTTAAATAAGAAGATGTTTCTTTTGATTTGTGGTATTCTAAACTATTTACGCTATTAAAAACTTCATAACAAGCTGCTAAAAAACAATTTAAAGGATTGGTTAGTTTGTCTAATGTGTTTACCGCTGCCTTTGAACTAGTTTTTTTAGATAATAAAAAAACATCATAGGCATTTCTCAAAGCCATTGTTTTATAAGAAAAGCCATGGTCATTTATTTGATTGGCTATAATAGATAAATTTAGTTTATTTGCATAACTCAAAACATTAGTGCCATTTATAAGCTGACTGTCTTGCCCTACAAAGTTGTAATTAAATTCTTTGGTATATTTTTTTATGTCTAAAAACTCTGAGTGAATTTCGATAGCTGCAATGCTATTCTTTTTTTGAAGTCTTCTATAATGTTTATTTGCATCAGGATCAGGAAAATAATATTTATACTTATGTACTGTGCGGCCAGTTTTTTGTAGGATCTAATTGTAAAGAAAACGTAAGTAGGTGACTGTTTTTATCTTTCTCATCTTTAAGTAATAGCCACTGACTATCACGAACCCATCCGTGTTTTTTATAGCCCCCAACACTTGCAAACTGAGGGAAGAGTATGGGCACACCTCCACGTTTTGCATGAGTATGCTGTACTATGGATGATTTATAAAATAAAGAGGTATTTTGTATTTGACTTTCTAATACTTGTGCGCCTAGAATATCATAGCTTAAGTTCATAATAAGAGTGAATTCAACTAAAAACTTACTTTTTCAACAACCAACTGCTAGACTGAATCTTATCTCCTAGACCATCTACTAAATTAATTCCCATCTGATCGCAAATAGGTCTTTCTGGAATGGTGTTATTATTTTGATCTCCTCCATTAGCAAAACTCAAATCATGGGTAGCACCGAAGTCTAGAGCAATTTTTTCAATGGTTTTACAGACGGTTCTATCTTGATCTATAGACAACACACAATGATCTACAGATTTTATATTAGAAACAATAAAAACACGTTCTTGTTCTTGTTGAAATTCTTTAGACCCTTTTAATGCTCTTTGATGATCGTTATTTACAATTACAAATAATTCATCAGCCATCGCTTTCGCATTGTTAAAATACTCAATATGTCCTTTGTGTATTGGATTAAAATATCCTGATACAATCATTCCTTTTTTCTTACTCATGTTATTCTTTTTTATCTTCCAAAATCATCTTGCACTCTAATAATATCGTGTTCATCTGATGGATGGTTAGCATCGGTATGTTGCCAGATTTCGGCAACTACACAATAATCATCTAAACCAATTAAACGGTGACGCTCACCTTGTTTTAAAATGATTTGATCTCCTTCATTATAAATCTTCATCTCATTTTCTTGATCAGAGTCACTTCTAATAATCCCAGCAGAACCTTTATAAACTTGCCAAATTTCTGCACGTCTGTTATGATATTGCCAAGACAAGCGAGCATTGGGTTTTACTATCAATATTTTCGGACTCAGTTTCCCTCCAATTTTTAGAGTATTAACGTCTAAACCTTCAAAGAATTTATTTGAAAAATCTTGTGCTTGACTTTCATCAATCACTAAAAATCCTCCCCAAGGTCTTTCAAAATCATGAAAAACTACGTTAAACCCAAAAGATTCAATATCTTTTTTTATTTCTGGATACATGTATATTTATTTAGTGTACATTTTTTATAACTTAATTTTAGGAACTTGATTCCAATTTATTTTTTGATCTGCCTCATTTAAATCAATAAAATCAAAACTTCTTAACAATTTCTCCAATTTAGGTTTACAGTTTTTAATACCTACATAAGATTTAAAACGTCTTGAAAGTGAAAGACCTGGAACAATTGGTTGGTCAATATCAAAATCTCTGGGATGAAAATAAGTCATGACATAATTAGATTGATTTGTCCAGTTTTCAATAATTTTATAAGGCAACAAACGAAAGTATCCACCTCCAGAGAAAATAAAAGGTTTTCCTAAGAAGGTATGTGTATTTATTGGAAATTCTTTTAATTTGATTCCATTATACTCTATAATTGATGGAAGTGCTGAGCGATATGTCGGTAATCCTCCATGAGCTCTTCCTGCGGGAAAAACAGAACTATCTTTTGTTATACCTAATTCATGTAAAACATCAAAAGCCCACTTATTATTTTCAGTAATACTGAAACCAGGTGCTCTAAAACTGGTCACCTTTTTTCCAATGCAATCTTCTAATGTTTTAATTGATTTTTCAACATCCTTTTTGAAAGTCTTCCGATCTTGCTCATAAGCAAGTTGATGAGTATGGGTATGAGTAGCAACCTCAAAACCACGATTACTTATCTCTTTTATAACTTTGGGATACTTCTCTGCCATCCACCCTACCACAAAAAAAGTTGCAGAATAATTCGACTCCTCGAGAATGTTATATATTATATCCATACCCAATTGAATTCTAGAATCAAAATTATTCCATTGTTTTGGTGTTTTAGTGTATGGATTGTCTAATAAATGAAACCAATCCTCAATATCAAAGGTTAAAATTTTCATATTTTTATTTTATAAAATAGATTCATCATCTAACATCATAATTTTTTAAGCCAAAATTCCAGTTATCTAATTTCAGCATATCAGAATATAAATCTATGTTACTTTTGTCTAAAATATCACATGTTAATGGTAATTTTTTAGGTTGATATTTTTCTGGAACTTTGAAAAACATTAACTGGGGTAATTTAACTGGACCTACGTACAAAATTAAATCAGAATTCGTGTTTTTAACAATATAACTAGCGGCAATTACTAATGCTCTGTAAGAAAGTCTATTTTTCTGCTTTGCATCTAACAAATAAGCTGTTTTTACATTATCCTCGTCATATATTCTAAAGTAAAAGGTAATATTTTTAAGATTAATTTTTTCGTAACCTTTACTAAACCTATAATCAATAAATTTTTCATCATCAATTAATTCGTAGGTAGATTTTCTTTCTACTTTATTGTGAATCAGTGAGAATACATTATTTATCACTAACGAAAATTTAATACATATTGATGAAATCAGATTATAAAAATTTGATTTATTCATTATTGAACCTAATTTAATTGGAATTATCCAATATTTAAGATCACCTAAATATTTCCATTTGACAATGTTGATCCAATAAGGAAAAGCTATTGAATTGGGGACAGCCATTACCGCAATAATACTATTTGCAATTAATAAATCCTTTAAATCAGAATACATCTTACTTAACGTCAATGGATCTTTCCTGAAACTCTTAAGAATAAATACGTCAACAGCTTGTCCAATTTTGATTATGTGTTTATTTTTATTGTACATCATTGGAATTACTGAGCAAGCACCAACGACATCTAAATTATCGTCCAGCAAAAGAGCATGATAAGAAAAACCTTCAATACTTTTTTTATATTTGTGCTTGAAATATTCTAAGTCCCTGTTTGTCTCAAAAACAGTATTGAAACTATTTTGATAACTGTTCCATTCTTTGGAACTAAAATTATCTGTAGTACAAATTTTAATTTTCATTAAATTGTTCCTGAATCTACATGAATATTTTGGCCTGTAATTGATTCACTTGCATCTGAAAGAAGAAATAAGACTGTTTCTGCAACAGATTTAGTTGTAGTTGGTATTTTCATTGAATTACGTTTAAAAATTCTACTTTTTTGTTCGTCAGACAGAGTTGAACTCATCTCAGTTTCCATGAAACCAGCTACCAAAGCGTTAGATCTGATTCCTAACTCACCCCATTCTCTTGAGGTGTTTTTAGAGAAAGCCTCCAGTGCTCCTTTTGTCGAGGCATACATCGCTAACCCCTTGTATCCAGTGTGAGCACTAATAGAAGAAATATGAACTATACTACCTTTAATCTTATGCAATAAAAAATGCCTTATTACATATTTAGCAATCATAAAGGGTGCAAAGACATTAACATTATACATTTTTAATAGTGGCTCATAATTCATATTAGATATAATATCATCATAAGAAAATGCCGCGTTATTAACGAAACCATGAATTGGAATTTTGAATGTAATAAACTCCTTGAATATAATATTTCTGATGTCAGAAATATTATCCAAATCAAAAAAGATCCATTTAAATCTACTAGGATATTTAAGTAATAATTTCTCAATATTTTTTGTTTTAGAGCGACTAATTCCGTAAACAGAATAATTATCGTTTTCAAGAATAGTCTTTGTTATACTCAAACCTAGTCCACGTGAGACCCCTGTTACTAGTATGTTTTTCATTTGATATTTCTTAAGATTTTACCTGTTCTAGTAGAATTTATCTTATCTACAAATTTTATAATTCTTGGGATTTTAAACTCCTGCAACTTAAGTTGAAGAAATTGTCTAATCTGTTTTTCTGTCAATGATTTATCTATACTTACAACTTCAGATGAAACTATATTTCCAAGTAAACTATTTTTTTTACCGAAAACGAATGCATCTGTTATTCCATTAATTTCCCTTAATGACTCTTCAACTTCAGTAGGATTAACTTTATAACCTCCTGTGTTAATCATCTCATTTATTCTTGATATAAATTTAAATTTAAATGGATTTTCATTAATAACTTCAATTAGATCACCTGTTTGGTACCACCCATTTGATAGTTTAATAACATCGCTACTACCTAATAATGAAGAATGAATGAATAATTCATTTTTAATGAATTTAATTAAATGCAAGAATTCTGGTTTAATAGTAAAATCATCTCCCTTTGAGGAAAATAAAGCACCAGCTTCAGTTGAAGCATAAACGTTACGAATTTGACTATTTGGAAAAATCACTTTTAAATCACCTAAAGTTTTAGAATCGAATTTTTCGCCTCCTGATGTTAAATTAGTGACTTTAACACAAACGTGATCAATAGGTAATAACATACGATAGAATGTTGGTGTTGATGAAATATTGGTCACGCCGTATTCGTTTATTAAATCGAAAATTGTCTTTCTCTTTACACCAAAAAGTCTAATTATTGTGTTATGATTTAAGAATCCTTGAAAAAACACTTGCAATCCAGCCATGTGGGTTGGGTTATAAGCAAAACCCCAAACATTTTCTATTCTTTTTTTTTCAGTTTTTATAAAACGTGTTAAAGAGTTAAAAGTGTGAGATATTTTTTTCGGTAACCCAGTAGTTCCTGAAGTAAATAAAGTTATTTTCCAAGAATTTTTATTTACCTCAATTTTTTCTAAAATCTGTTCAAAACTAATTTTACCAATTGTTTCTATAGATTTTCCATAAGATATCAAACTATAATCACCTATTAATTTATTAACTTCATCAACTGAAAAATCATGATCTAAAAGTATTATCTCTTCTCCTAATATAATTGAAGTTATGATATGTTTAAATACAGAGTAAAATGAACTAGTTTGGCAGTATTTATTGTAACTATTAACAGTTGATAAATCATTTAATAAATCATCATAATTAATATTAATTCCTTCAATAGAATCTTTAAAGAATAATTTACTCATCTATTTTCTTTAATATGTCGCCAACCGTTTCAACAACACCATTTTCAAATATATCAACATCATATTCAGCTTCGATTCTTACTGTTAAATCAGCTAGATCTAAAGAGTCCATTCCACAGTCATCTCTAAGAGTTGAGGATTTAGATATTTCTGTGATGATTAATTTATTCCTATTATCAAGCACAGTATTAATAATTTTTAAAATTTCTTCCATTTTTTGAATAAGTTAGTTATTTTTTTATCGTCTTTTTTAATTTCGTTGTTGAGTAGATTGTAGTTTATTTTTGCGTATTTAGCGTATAATATTTCATCAAATTGAATTATAGAGCTACTTGAATCTAAATTTAAGATTTTTAATCTATTTAAATATGTTTTTTGGTAATTATTATTAATCTCAACTGGAATACAATAATTAAGAATTGACTCATAAAGTCTATTAGTAATATTATATTTAGAATTTTCATCATAAAAATCTGAGACATAACTAAACCGATATTGACTATATAAATCTGATAATTCCTCAAACAGATAAGTTCCCTTATAATTTTTGGAAATAAATTTCGAATTATAATTTTGAGTTATAATATTTAACTTACCCCACAAGTCTATCTTAACGTTATCTAATTTCTCTGAAAGTTCATTTAAACCTCGTAAATACCCTGCGTAAATAATTTTTTTATTTGACAAATTAGTAATCTCTTTTTGTTTTTTTATAATTGGATTATTATGCCAAATAAATATATTTTTTTCTGAAAACTTAAATATTTCATTGTACCCTAACGAAGTTAAGAATACAGTCTTATTCTTTAAGAGATTTCTAAATAATTTTAATAATATTTTGTATTTAAAAAAAGGTGTTGGAATATCAGCAATCTCTTTGATAAAGTTAATTCTTAAAATCCATAAAAAGACAGCATACTCAAATCCCCTTACCACTAAAATACTGTTTTTGAATTTTTTTCGTTCTTTATAAACAAGCTTGAATGAGTGTGAAATTCTTTTAACATAGCCTTTAAATCCACTTCTAAAAAAGAATAAATCTTGACTTAAATTAGTATCTGTATTGTTTCTATTAGCAGACCCTAGAGGTTCACATCGAAAATCATTTAATTTAAACCATTTAAGTCTTTTATTTGTGTGAGCACTTGAAAGGTCACTTGTTAGATAAATAATATTCATTAAAAAATTGGTTTAAATCGAATTGTTTATTGTTTCGGGCTTTATCTATGTAGGAATCAATTTCATTTATGAATAGATCTATTTCAGTTTTTATACTATCAAAATCTATATGGTTAGTTAAAGATAACCCTAATTTATTTTTTATAATATATCTGCTAATATCGCACTCTGGACCAACATAAATTATTGGCTTATTTAATTCAATTGTAGTATTAAATTTACAGCTTAAACAATACTTTTCATAATCCCACTCTTGAAACAATAGAACCACATCCAAGGATTGTAAATAATTTAAATAATCTTGTTTGTTCATTCCTCCACCAAAAAGAACATTAGAATTAGAAAAGTGGACTTTACATGTATCGAAATATTTACCAAAACCTCTTATGTTTACCTCAACATTAAGCATATTATCCAAAACTTCAATCAGTTTAAAAGGAATTTTATAGCCATGACTATTTGAGAAATTACCACTATAACCAAATACTATTTTAGATTTATTTAATATTTTTCTTTCCAATTTATCACTATAAACATTTGGGTTATAATTGATTTTTGGATTTATATTATAGTTTGTATTGAGGTAATTAAACATATCCTTACTTATCGTTTCAAATTCATCAATTCTAGAATATGTGAATTTAAAAAATGGTCTAAGAGCTTTTGTTAGAAAATTAAAGCCTAGAGTTTTTAATATACCATCTGGATATACATCTTGAATTATAAAAGTAACCTTTTTTCTAAAAGGTGAAAATGCAAAAAAGAAAAGATTTAATCCAGGACTTGACTGAGAAATTATTTTTTTTATTTTTTTTGAATTTTTAAAATAGTACAGATAAAAACCAACATATAGCTTAAACATGGAAGTAAAATTCCAAAAATAATTTGTGATGAATCTTTTATCATTTAACTCTTCGTTTTCAATTACACTATTTTTATAGCTAAGTGTAGTTGAAAACACTACATAGTTTCCATTATGTATTTTTTTATCTAAATCTATTCTTCTTTTCAAAAGTAACGCACTTGCAGATGTTGATTTATAAAAATATCTGTCAAAATATACAATCATAGTTATTCTATTTGTTTTAGTTGTTTTATAAAATCTTTATATATAAGCCTATGTATGGCTTCATTTTTAATGTTATTAGATTTTTTAATTCCATTTAGACTTGTAATGTTCAAACCATATTCATTTATTAAATGTAAAGTATATTCATTCAAATTAGATATTATATTTTTATTCAAGGCAACTGAATCTGCTAGGACACCACTAGCAATAAAGGAATAATTACTATATGAGACAAGAATGCTTTTAGCGCCTCTAAAGTAAGAATAATAGTCCTCTAGTTTCAAATATTTATTAATGGATTTAAAAGGTACTTTTATTTGACCGTGAAGCTTTCCTAAATGAATAATTTTTTTAACGTCAATATTAATTTGATTAAACTTACCATTGTATATGTTTCCAAAAACAATAATTTCCTTATCTACTTCAATAACTTCGCTCGTAATATTATTTATAATTTCTAAATCATACCATAATGGTATATAATTAAAAGCTCTGTCATAGGTGGAATTAAGATTTTTAGAAATATGTTTTGAAAGAACATAATTTTCACATTTGGTAGATTTTACATACCAATTAAATAAAATTTTCTTAACTTTTGAAAAAAATGTTTTTCCATCTATAAATGAAAAAAAATTATGAAATATAATTACATCATTTCTTCTTAAAAGCATAGTAAATATGAGTATTTTCCAACTAGCTGTTAAAAAAATTAATTTATTTCTTTTAAGAAAAAATGAATCATTATAAACTGCGACGTCGAAATTAAGACTTAAATATTTTTTTTGGGCTGACTTAAGAACAGCAACATTACTAATCGTCTTTACTTTTTTTAAATACTTTATTAAGGTAAGATTGTTTACAAGGTGCTCATCATATTGGCAAACATTATCAACAATCACATATTCTCTATTCATCTAAAATATTTTTAAAAATTATACTATATTTCTTGGAAATTGTTTCTGAAGAACAAAAAGATAAATCGAAATTTGAAATATAATTATTTGTGTAAATTAAACTATCAACAGAATTTGTAATGTCATTACTACTAAATCCTGTATATATAGCTTCGAACTTGAAATATTCATGTAATATTGGAAAATCACCAACAATTATTTTTTTATTTCTGGATAGAGCTTCAAGATTTGAAATTCCTGGAGATTCTATAAAACTTGGTAGGATATGAAAAAGACAATTATCGTATAAATCTTCAAGTTTGATTTTAGATAGTAAGCCATGATAAATTACCCAAGGACGTTTCTTTAACATATCAATAAATTTTAATTTATTTTTTTTTTCAAAAAACCTAAGATCTCCTGCAATATGCAGTTTTAATTTATTTTTTTTATAAATAGAATCACTTGCTTTTAATAACTGAAAAACATTCTTTCTTTCACTGAGATGCGAGGCCATAAAATAATAATCCGATTTCGATCGTTTAATGTCAGGAATGTTTTTTTGTGGCTGATCAAAAGTATTATATACAACATGAATTTTTTCAAGTATCCAACTACCGAAAATTAACTTCAAATATTTTTTTTCATGGTTACTATTTACTATAATTTCATCTACTTCATTATACAATTTAAATCTCTCAGAATACCAATTTGGTATGAAGGATGGAATAAATTTTAAAAACTTATATGAATAATAATTTCGTCTATAAAAGTTTGGGCTAATTATAGTCTTAAAAGAATGATTAGATCCTTTTAGAAATTTTATCAAATAATAGAAACTTGGAGTGTCACCAAAAAAATGAATAATATCATTTCCATTTAATGAAATATTTTCAACCTGATTTAGGTCACCTACAAAATCAAAAACAGAATTGGCAACTTCTTTTACAAATTTAAGTTGGTTTTCTTTTCCTCCGTTAGCAAAATTTAAAGGAAAATCATTACAATATAGATATCTGTTCATTTTTGTTTTTATATAAGAATGTTAATAAGAAAATAGTAGGGTGAATTAATGGAATTCCTTGAGACAAAACAAGGATAATTATCCAGAAACTATTTTTATTAGTTTGTCTTTTTATAAAAAACAAAATTAATAAAGTGTAAATAAAGCCAAATGATAAAAGAAAATTTAGAAGTATATTTAAAATATATCCAACTTTCAAATCGGACCCTTCTAGCCAAAAAAATTCATCAATTAAAAAATTTTTGTAATTTCCTGGACCTAATCCAAGAAAAAAATTAAAAATTGAATGAGATGTAATCGTTTCATAGAAGCCATAAAAAGGATGAATAAATCTTTTCACAAAACTTAGTGGTATTTGCATTAATACATCTAAGTCTATCGTAAATGAATTATAAATTACTATGGCTCTTGGAACTACAATAATAGAAATTAGTATTACAAATGGAACAAGCACTGTGGGTTTTTTAAATATTTTTCTGTTGTAAACAAAACCTATCAAAGCTGACAATATAATAAAAGAACTAGACAAAGATAATAGGCCTGCCAAGACTATTAATCTATAGTTATTAAATTTATGTTTTAAATCTATCGCCAATAAAATTGCTAAAGTTATTCCAAGTCCTGAACTTTCCCTAAAAAAACCAAGAGGTCTAATAAAATTTAATGATAGTCTAATATCTATCAAACTTCTTCGATCAAAAAGAATGATATTATCAATAATGCTCGGGTTTATTAAATCTATAATTACTGTGAAAAGTAAAAAAAACAATAACCCCTTAAGTAGAAACTTTAAAATATTTTCTGGAATTGAAAATTTATTAAATAATATAAATACACCAACTAAATAATATCCACCTGAAACTATCTTAACCTGATTTAAAATTAAAATAAATAAACCTGTAAATAATAATATTAATAGATTATGATCAAAACTCTTTTTGAAAAAAAAAGGAAATAACATTGATAATAGTAGGCCTGGATAAATTATGAACTCCGAGTTTGCTAGAGGAAATCCGAACAAAGTAGGAGAACATATTAAAATTAATATTATTAAATAAAGAATCTTCAATTTAGAATTTATTTAATGCTCTTTCTATTCCTTCTTCAAGACTTATTAAAGGCTTATAAAAAGAATGTAGAAAGGTAGAGTCTGAACATCTAAATTTTACTCCGACAGGCTTATCTAATAAGTGCTTAATACCTAAAGGTGGTCTATGACCACTTATCTTAAAAGACATTTCTGCAAGATCATTAAAACTTGTAGGAATACCCCAACCTAAATTTACTGGTTTTAATATTTCTAACTCTACTGTCTTTAAAGTTGCTAGAATAATATCCTCCATATGTATAAAGTCTCTAACCTGTGTTCCATCTCCCCAAATCTCAAATGATTCATGTTTTTCTTTTATTCTTTTGATAAACGAAGGGAAAGGATAATCTAAATCTTGAGTTTCTCCATACCCTGAAAATGGACGGAACACATGTACTTTTTTACCATACTGTTTAGCAAACATTGCCAAATATTCACCTGAAAGTTTAGCCCAACCGTAAGTATAATCTGGAGATTTGATATTATTTAAATTTATATCTGACTCCATTAGTCTTTTAGATACTTCTTTAGTTTGGTATTGAATTGGATATGCAGCAGAACTACTAAAATAGATAATTGGACAATTTTGATCCGTCCTAATACACCAATTAAAAAACTCAGAATCTATTGATAAATCTGTTGCAACACTCAAAGGATCATTCTCAATAGTCTCTCTTCCTCCAACAATTGCTGCTAAATGGATTATTAAGTCGAATTGTTCATCAGTCACTTTGAAGTAATCTCGGCAATCATTACCTTCTTTTATATCTACACCAATAATTTCATGACCCTTATTTTCAAAGTGTTTGACGTAATGTGAACCAACGAATCCCTTGTGACCTGTTATTAAAATTTTCATATTTTATTTATATTTAAGTTATTATTTTTATAAATTTATTAATTATTTTTTAAGAAATATTATGATTTTCATGTTTTCCTTATGGATTTTAATAATTCTAATAATATTAGCCATTAAATCACAATTTATAACATAAATGATTCTAGCGAACTTTTGTTATTCTTCCAAATACGATCCTTTATAAACTATCGAAACAACAAAATCATCAAAGGTGTTTTGATTTTAGAAGATTTTTGGCTGAATAAAAAATAAAGATATTGGCAATAATTTGTTGAACAGCAAAAGAAATTACTAGTCCGGAAATTCCATAAATATTTAGAAGCAAAAACCCCAATATTAATGCAAAAATTGTCTGTATTGAATTTATTTTTAGAATAACATTTTCTTTATTAAAATAATGTAATAATAAGCCCCAAGGTTTAACTAATAAAGTTGAAGCTAAAGCTAGAAAAACTAAAGTATAGTTAAATATATTTTCGTTTGTGAATGATATAAAAATTATTAAAAATAAAATAACAGACGCATATAAAATTAACAAACATAAACTAATTATTCCGAATAATTTTTTACTATAAATAATATAGTGACTCAAATCTTTAAATGTGTTTATTCTTACGATCAATGTTGAATTTACCGCAGCAATAAGAGGCGGTATAAATAGAGTGTAAGTAAAATAAAGGCTAAATAGATCTAATATTTCTTGATTGTTAGCAATTTTTAAAATAAAAAATTCAATTTTTACCAAAACCGCCACTACAATTGTAGTTAAGTTAAGAAATTTATTTTTTTTTATAAAATTAAAAATAAACTTAGTGTCGACTTTATAACCAATAAGGGCATATTTTCTTTGTAATAATAAAACAACTAGGAATTGTACTATAAAAAAAGATAATATTAAAACAGACATATCATTAATTCCATAGTACCATAATGCTACTAAAACTAAAATTCTTAATATGCCTCCAATGACTAATAAGTTAAGGTATTTATTCTCTTGATTTATTACTTGACAATATGTTATTATATGATTATAAAATAGACTTACAAGAATTCCAAAATAAAATATTAAAATGTATTCATGGTCTATAATATTTAATAAATACCCAACTATGGATACAACAATTGATAAAAAAAATTTAAGTATAAAGGCAGAGTGAAAATAACGATTCAACTCTTCGGTATTTTTCGATAAATTGGATATTTTCTGTAGAGCTATATTTATACCAAGTTCTGCCAACATAGTTCCTATAGTAATTACTGTGATGTTGTAGAAAAAAGTTCCATATCCTTTTTTGAGTATGAATGTAGAAATAAAAGTATAGTATAAGAACGTAAATGCAAAATTAAAGCCATTGTTTAGAACAACTTTAAAAAGTAATTTACTAACATTATTTTTGAAAATCATAACTTTATTTTATTAAGAAACTTCTTAAAACTTTCATGGATCTAATAAAGTTTATATCTAAAATAGCATATAACAATCTTCTAAATTTTTCCCAATCAAATTTCGGTATTTCAACATTATATCCAGCAGTTCTTGCTAATTCTAGCGCTTCTTTTTGGGTATACATTGAAGATATATCAAGTTTTTTGTAAAATAATTTGTGCTTCAAAGAAAACAGATTTACACTATCACCAGATATTAAATCAAAATTCGTTCCTAAGACGTTGTCATGCACACTTTTCCACATCTTATCAAAAATAAATCCGTGCTCAGGGATTTCTATATTCTTCTTCTTCATTAGCATTAGTAAAGGATATTGTTCACCTGTGTATTGGCTTAAGGCCTTATGCCACCATGTATAATTACTTGGTCTGGGATTTATTTTATTTTCAAAGAATCTACTAAATAAAGGTTCTTCAGGCAGATCACAAGAGAAAAGGGATATTAGATCCGATTTTGCACCAAACATAAACCAATCGCCAGGATGAAAAAGAACTTGCTGTCTTGATGGGTTAGGAGTGAAATAAGTTGGAACAATTACTTTATATTGAAAAAGTTTATTTTCTGATGATAATGGAACTTTAACAGGTGAGTAATTAATTAACCAATTAATATTTTCAAAATATATATCACTTCTAACTTTTAAAATCCATGGTCGATTACTTAGTATTAATCCAGCCTTTGACGAAGCCATAATCCTTGCTGTAGAGTTTGTTATCTTTAGTTCGTCATAAACAAACAATGCTCCTGGGTCATCGGACTCTATGTATTTATCAAGAAGCTTTGAACTAAAATTTGTTCCTTTCCAAGTTGAAAATATTATTTCAATGTCATTAGAAATATCTCTGTATTTTTTTAAAATTTCAGATTCAAATACTTGATGATCTCCTATGTTACCTTGAATAACAATAGAAATATCAGAAAAGGTTAAATTCATGTTTTTAAAAATGGTTACTTGTATTCTATTGGAGTTAAACACAAGAAAATTATTGATTTTAATTAATAATACCTTGCTTTAGTATCAAATATTAACTTATAAAACTTTTAAATCGTTGTAGGCAATAATAGCTGTTTAAAGATAGTCTATGAAAATTATTTTGATAGTTAACACAGAATATTATTTTTTTCTATCACAATGTTTAATCATAATTTCAATTAGTTTCTCAAGATTTACTTTAGGGGCCCAGTTTAGTTTTTTCAAAGCTTTTGAATAATCTCCAATTAATAACTCTACTTCTGCTGGCCTGTAATATTCTTCGCTTATTTTAACAATAACTTCTCCATTGTCAATATTTATTCCCTTCTCTAGTGGACCAGTTCCTTCCCATTTAATATTGATTCCTAATTTTTCAAAAGCAATAGTTGCAAATTCTCTTATTGATGTTGTTTTATTGGTTGCTAAAACGTAATCATCAGGACTATCAGCTTGTAACATTAAATACATTCCCTCTACATAGTCTTTTGCATAACCCCAATCTCTTTTTGCATCAATATTACCTAAAATTAATGGTTCTTCATCACCTTTGCTTATTGAAACTGCTTTTTTAATAATCTTTTGCGTAACAAACTCAGCTCCCCTGTATTCTGATTCATGATTAAAGAGAATCCCTGAACAAGCAAATAAATTATACGACTCTCTATAATTAACTACCATCCAATGAGAAAAAAGTTTTGCAACCCCATAAGGACTTCTAGGATAAAAAGGAGTGTTTTCATTTTGTGGAACTTCTCTTATTTTTCCAAACATTTCGCTAGTAGATGCTTGGTAGAATTTTGTTTTGGGAGAGTGATTTTTAATAGCATCTAAAATTCTTAGAACGCCCATTGCATCTACATCACTTGTCATAATAGGCAGGTCAAAACTAGCCTTAACGAAACTTTGCGCAGCTAGGTTGTAAAATTCATCGGGCTGTTCCTTAATAATTAGATTATTTATATTGTTTGGTTCCAATAAATCAAAATAAACTAATTTTATCTTGTTTCTGATACCTAAATCTGATAAATGTGGATAATCATCATTAGCTCTTCTTCGGTCAGCTCCAATAACCTGGTAGCCTTTTTTTAATAACAGTTGTGCTAAAAAAGCACCATCTTGACCCGCAACTCCAGTAATAATTGCTTTTTTCATAACTATTTATTTAAATTTATTAAGTATTCTATTATTCTTTTTGACGCCATACCATCCCCATATGGATTGTGAAGCTTTGACATTTTATCATAAACTTCTTTGTTGTTTAATAAGTCTATTGCTTTAGACACTATCAACTCTTCATCGGTTCCAACTAGTAGAACCGTTCCTACTTCAATTGCCTCTGGTCTTTCAGTGGTGTCTCTCATTACTAATACAGGTTTCCCTAGACTTGGTGCTTCTTCTTGAACACCACCACTATCAGTGATAATAATTTTAGAGCGATTCATTAGCCAAATAAAATCTTGATAGGCTAAAGGTTGTATTAAAATTACATTATTAAGATCTGATAATATTCTATTAACCGGTTCTTGTACTTTTGGGTTTAAATGAACAGGGTAAATAATTAAACGATTTGCATCATCTTCAGCAATTTTTTTTAAACCTTTACATATTCTTTCAAACCCTTCTCCATGATTCTCTCTACGATGTCCAGTTACTAAAACTACTTCGCGATTACCTATTTGTTTTGAAAGATCTTGAATTAACTGACTAGGATTATCATTAATTTTATCAACAGATTTAATCAAAGCATCAATCACCGTATTTCCAGTAACTAGAATTGAACTATCAGAAATATTCTCTTTGAGTAAGTTCTTTTTTGAAGTTTCAGTTGGAGCGAAATGATAATCACAAATTCTAGCTGTTATTTGACGGTTTATTTCCTCAGGAAATGGAGATAGCTTATTGTTAGTTCTAAGACCCGCTTCTACATGACATACTTTTGCTCCAGAGTAAAAACTTGCTATAGAACCTGCCATAGTTGTGGTTGTATCTCCATGAACAAAAACATAATCTGGCTTAAATTCTTCAAGAATTGGTTTTAGAGACTCAATAATAGTGGATGTTAAACCATATAAATTTTGTCCAGGCTTCATTAAATCCAAATCATAATCAGGTTTGATTTCAAAAAAATCTAATACCTGATCTAGCATTTCTCGATGTTGAGCAGTAACACATACTTTTGTTTCAAATAATTCATTCTTATTTTGAAATTCTTTAACCAATGGAGCCATTTTAATTGCTTCTGGTCTTGTCCCAAATATTATGAGAACTTTTTTTTTCATAATTATATACGTTTAAAAATAAATACGTTTTAGATGAAATGTATAACTTTTAGATATCTGAGCATCCCCTAGAATTAGGACAATAAGTTAAGTTATAAGAAAATTAAACTTGCTGGCTAAAATTAATTGAAACATCCAAAATAATATATTATTTATCATCAGAATATTTATCATTCCTAAATGAAGCAGTCTTAAAACTAAAAATCAACAATATAGTCAGTTAAATCATGATTTCTTTTCATATTTATTGCCAAAGCAGTTGGATAAATGTTAGTCGTATTAAAATCATTTATTAAAATACGTTGTGAATGATTTAAATCACAAATAATTTCATGAACTTGGATACCTGAATCATTTAATATGTTATTAATATATTTTTTCTCTGATTTTGGCCTAGATGTGGTTATTATGATTTGTGAACCATTTTCATATAAATTTTTCAACAAATTTATATTATTTTTCAGAATAACATCCGAATGATCTGCCCAAGTAATTTTTCCATATTTCCCAATATTTTTGACTAGTGTCCCGTCAAAATCACAAAATATTGTTTTGAACTTTTTTCTTTCGTCTTCCCACTCTTTTTGTGTTCCAAAGTCATTGTAGACTTCAGCTTCATAGTATTTATAAATGACACCTTCATAAATATTTTTCGCTAAAACATGGCTTATATACAACTCAGAAGAATTTTCATTGCACAATGTGAGTAATTCACCAGCAGGAACCATAAATTCAGCTAAATTTTTAAAGTAATGAGTACCAACACTAATATAATCTGAAACAATTTTTTTTTCTATAAAATCAATTATTAAATTATTTTCTAATTTAAAAAATGATTTATTTGATAATCTTGATAATCCACCTTTTGATATAGAATACCCAATGCTAGCACTAGTGCCAAAATCAAAATTATTACAATTAAAGGTTACAAAATTATCAACATCTTTAATAAAAATACTGTCATCTAAACTAATTCTAGATCCTATCAATTTCACTCCTTCATATATCGTTTGAACTGAAGATTTAGTTTGTATTGGTAGTTCAATTAATTCTACCATATCCTTAAATGCTTGCTTAAATTTTATGCGCAAATCATTATTATCTATTATATCCTTTGTAGTTATCAAAAATACCTTATGGATATCTATTTCCTTAAATGTTTCTAAAGCTTTCTCAATTAGTAGTTTGCCTTGCGGATGTGTTCGCATCATTTTTGGCGAATCACCTATAAATCTTGAAGATTTTCCACCAGCCGGTATTAAAACAATTTTTTTATTCATTACTTATATTTTTTTTAATATTTTTAATTGAGTGAATATATTATCTGTGTAGGGTAATATTCTTAATAAGGTTATTTTTTTCTGAAGTTCAATTGCCTCGATTGATAAATCCATTTTTTGTACAAAAAAATCTAAATAATTATTAAGCCACTGGTTTTTGATTAAATTTAAATTATTTGGCTTTTCAAACCTATTCGACCAATTCAAGATTAAATCTTGTTTTATTTTAGAAATATCTATGATTGGTGAATCTATATAACTATCTAAAAAATCAATTAGATAAACTTTATTGTTTTTAATAATTATATTCTCAAATGTTAAATCTCCATGACAATAACCTGAATTTAATTTTGAAGCTTTATCTGTAATAATAATTTTTGGAATGTTATATTTAATATCTAATGACTTTAATTTACTTTTAATTTCTTGTTTATAATTGATAATCGAACTATTTTTTAAATTTTCAGAAATGAACTTAAGAATAATATCGAAATAAAATATAATTTCTTTTAAATCATGATTTCTAATTATAGTATTAAATGATTGCCCATTAATAAATTCCATATCAAAATAAAATAAATTATTTTTGTATCCAAAGTCTAAAACTTTTGGTGCAAAAACAGAAACACTTTTGAATTCTTTTTGCTTAAAACACTGAATTTCAAGTCTTTTGTTATATTTTATTTCTGAAGAAGTTTTTCTTACAAATAAAATACTATTTTCAGTAACTAGTTTAATATCACACCCACTATGACCAACTAAAGTATTTATTTCTCTCATTGTTATTTCTTACCCAATTGGATAGATTTAATTCTTCTTAGTCCATCTTTCATATCGGTAAAAGTATAATCATCTCCTAAAATAGATAATAACTTATGATTTGATCCGTAAGATTCTTTTCTAACTTCTTTTGTGATTCTTTCTTTGGGAATCCTTTTTGTAATTCCTTCATATTTTTCCCATAAGTTTTTAGGAACACTAAACTCATATTCTAATTCTTTATCATATACTTTTTGTACAAGATTAACAATGTCTAATACACTATATGAATTTCCAGATGTAATATTTATTGTTTCGATAGAATTTAAATTTTTAATATCTGTATTTAATATCTTGTAAATAAAATTCAAAATATCCTCTACAAAAATATAATCTCTTTTTAATTTTGGGAAATTATTATAAAGTATTGCTTTACAATTAGATTCTATACAATTAATCAAATATGCAGTTAAAGGTGGGTTTTTTCTATGTTTGTTTTGATTAGGTCCAAATACATTGAAAAAGCGCAACGAATATGTCTTAATTGAATCTATCTTTTTTGATCTAAAATTTAGATAATTTTCAGAAATATTTTTTGAATAAGAATACATTAAATCAGGACTAACCTCGTCAACTTCCTTAAACGGAAATGTTTTATTGTTTTCGTAAAGAGCAGAAGTACTTGCAAATAAAAATAATTCACACCCCCTTTGAACACATAATTCATAAATATTTACAGTCGACATAAAATTATTCTCAAGTGCTCTAGAATAATTAATTTCATTTTCAGGAAGACTACTTATTCCTGCTAAGTGAATACAATAATGAAATTCAGAAATCAAATCCTGCATTTTTTTCTTATTGTTACAATTTTCAACGATTAATTGACCTCTTAAATCCTCATGTAAATTTTCTCTAGATCCACCAAATTCTAAAGAGTCAACTAAAATTAAATTATAATATTTAGTCAAATAGTTTGATATGTAAGACCCAATAAACCCTGCTGCACCTGTAATTAATATTGTTTTATTATTCATTACTTATTTGTTTTGAATTGCTTTTACTTGCTTTCTAAGTCCACTCGAGGAGAATCTGTGATCTCTAGCGTTGTAATAGATCTCGATTCCTTTTTCTTCGCAATAGGTTCTACCTGTAAAGTTCTTTTCTTTATACTCATCTCCAATAATTCGAACATCCAATTTAAAAGAACGTAAAATATCTTCTAAATCTTGCTCAGACACATACGGTACAATTTCATCTACATGCTTAGAACCTTTAAGTTGAATATAACGCTCAATAATAGACTGTGAAGGTCCGTTTTTCTCTGGGCGATCAATCGAAGGGTCTAACTGCAAGCCAACGATTAAATAATCACACTGACGTTTCGCCTCTTCCAACATCTTTACATGCCCAGCATGAAACAAATCAAAGGTTGAAAAGGTAATTCCTACTTTCATAATTTCTTTTTTCTCGACTACCACCGGTAGTCTGTTTGTTTTTTATTCTAATTTTTTAGCACAAAAACACTCGTTTTTTCAACGGCTTCGCCGGCACTACCCACAGTAATGCTTTTTGTTACATAAAAAAATTCCAATTGCTTACTGCAATTGAAACGATACAATGGCACCTAATTTTTGCAACTGGGCCAAACACTTTTTTCCTTTTATAGACAACAACGTTGCCTGCTCTCCTAGCAAAGGCACTTTTACTAGATCTCCAACAGCCAATCCTTTTTCATCTTCCAGATTGGTAGCCTCCAGGTAACTTCGCATTGCCTCTACTTCTTCATTTGAAACACTCGCACGTTTGCCATGTTCAAACAAAAAACGTACGGCTCCTGGAACTTGAAACACTAAATCTACCTCTTTCTCTAACAATTGAACCAACACCATAGAGGGCAACAAAGGTATGATTACTTTTTTCTTGCGATCAGACCATTGTCTAACTTCAATCTTCGTAGGGGTATATACTTCTATTCCAATTTTATTAAGACGATCTGTGACCTTTAACTCGTTTTTTGCCTTTGTGCACAATACAAACCATCTTTTTGAGCTCCCTTGCCTCATAAATTATAATATACTAAAAATTCAACGGTTATAATATTTACCACGTAAAGAAAAACATTCTTAACATAGAGGCTTTCAATTTTACTTTCAATCGCAAAGCGGCCTTATTCCTATTCATTAAAAACAGCAATAAAATACCCGCGAAAAAAATACCAATTAGTAAAAGTGTAGATTGTATAGTATTGTAATTTATAATCATAAAAAACATAAAAAGAGCAATACAGA
>Ga0209384_1000588_pt1 | contig 22178 bp, 11 predicted proteins | sample CoawatmetaG05DNA_FD_187511 | JGI IMG/M metagenome (GOLD analysis project Ga0209384, IMG submission 187511) | Marine microbial communities from the West Antarctic Peninsula - Coastal water metaG058-DNA (SPAdes) (version 2) | ecosystem: Environmental > Aquatic > Marine > Coastal ... | reverse complement strand
ATGAAATTTTTTATAGACACAGCAAATCTTAATGATATTGCAGAAGCAGAAGCTTTAGGCGTTTTAGATGGTGTAACCACAAATCCATCTTTGATGGCAAAAGAAGGGATTACAGGAGCAGAAAATATTTTAAATCATTACAAAAAGATTTGTGACCTTGTAGAAGGAGATGTTTCTGCAGAAGTGATTGCTACAGATTATGATGGCATGATTAAACAAGGTGAAGAATTAGCCGCTTTACATCCACAAATTGTAGTGAAATTACCTATGATTGCTGATGGTGTAAAAGCCTGTAAATATTTTTCTGATAAAGGAATTAAAACAAACGTAACACTAATTTTTTCAGCGGGTCAAGCATTGTTAGCTGCTAAAGCGGGTGCAACTTATGTTTCTCCTTTTTTAGGAAGATTAGATGATATTTCTACTGATGGTTTAAATTTAATCTCAGAAATGAGATTGATTTATGATAATTATGGTTTTAAATCACAAATTTTAGCAGCATCCGTAAGAAATACAATGCATGTTATTAACTGTGCTAAATTAGGAAGTGATGTAATGACAGGACCTTTATCATCTATTACAGGGTTGTTAAAACATCCTTTAACAGATAGTGGATTGGCACAATTTTTAGCTGATTACGCAAAAGGAAATTAAAAAGCACAAGCTCATGACATACAAAAACATGATTTATCTAGCTCTATTAGTAACATTGTTGTCTTGTAAATCACAATCAGCCATAGTAGAAGTGCCTCGAAAGGCAAAAAATGTTATTCTTTTAATTGGAGATGGCACAGGTTTGTCACAAATATCATCTGCATTTTATTTTAAGAAAACAAGTCCAAATTACGCACGTTTTAAACATATAGGGCTTATTAAAACGTCTTCGTCTAAAGACGATATTACTGACTCTGCTGCTGCTGCTACAGCTTTTGCCACAGGAGTAAAGACCTATAATGGTGCAATTGGTCTTGCCGATGATTCTACCCAAGTTAAAAATTTGGTTGAAATTGCGTCACTGAAACATATTAAAACTGGAGTAATTTCTACCTCAGCCATACAACATGCTACACCAGCAAGTTTCTATGCACATGCCTTAAATAGAGGGAGATATGAAGATATTGCTGCAGATATGGTTATTTCTGATATTGATTTTTTTGCAGGAGGTGGTAAAAAGTTTTTTACTAAAAGAAAAGATGAGAAAAACTTATTAGAGGATTTGAAAGGAAATGGGTTTGAGATAGATACTACTGCCTTGGGAAACTTTTCAGGAATTAAACAGTACTCGAAAATGGGGTATGTATTAGCAGAAAACCATATGAAACACGCAGCCAAAGGACGTGGTGATTTTTTACCTAAAGCTACCGAATTAGGGATACAATTTCTTAATAAGGATGTAAATAATTCTAACTTTTTCATGATGGTAGAAGGTTCGCAAATAGATTTTGCAGGTCATGCCAATAATGCTGAATATCTTATCTCAGAGCTTATTGATTTTGATGATGCTATTGGAAAAGCGCTAGATTTTGCAGAGAAAGATGGTAACACATTGGTAATTGTTACTGCCGATCATGAAACCGGAGGATTTAGCTTGTCGTCAACTCCTAAAAAAACAGAAGATGGCAGATCCTTTAATGATTATAATGAAATTGCAGCAACTTTTTCTACTAAAGGACATTCGGCAACATTAATCCCAGTGTTTGCTTATGGCCCAGGAGCTGAAGCCTTTTCTGGTGTTTATGAAAATACTGAAATCTTTCATAAAATATTGGAAGCTACTAATTGGAATAATAAGAATTAACCGCTCATTTGTATAAATCAAACGAAAAAACGGAATTGGAATCTGATTTTGAGTGTAAAAAACAAAAACTATTGCCAACAAAGGCGTGTATAATTAATTGCTTTGGCAAGTGATTGGTTCTTATGTTATGACAGAACCTTTGTCTTCAATTACAGGATTGTTAATTAATAGATTACATAAAAGGAAATTAAAAAAGTAAAAAATATTTTTAGATTTGATAAACGAAGAATATATATTCTTCGGTTATTTCTTTTACAATATGATTAACCAAATACAGATACTACCAATTTCTATTTTTTTTATTTTAATGTGAAATAGATGAAAAAGCAATTTAGATTCATAAGATCCTATCCTTAAAAATAATACTATGACCATTCAAAAAAATAAGTACGGAACAACGCCAGAAGGAGTTTCTGTAGATCGTTTTACTTTAAAAAACACAAATGGTATCGAAGTAGATATTATAAATTATGGAGGCATTATAACTTCTATAAAAGCGCCAAACAAAAAGGGTTTAATAGAAAATATTACTTTAGGTTATAAATCTTTACCACAATATATTAAAAGCAATCCTTATTTTGGAGCTATTATTGGACGTTATGGAAATCGTATTGCAAACGGAAAATTTACTCTTGATGGTGTAGAATATTCTTTAGCCAATAATAATGGCCCTAACAATTTGCATGGAGGTAGTAAAGGTTTTGATAAAGTAATTTGGAATGCTAGCACAAAAAACAATGCTAATTCGGTTTCATTGCAACTGAATTATGTAAGTAAAGATATGGAAGAAGGTTTTCCTGGAAATCTCAATACAACAGTAATCTATACCTTGAAATCTGATAATACCTTAGAAATTGACTACAAAGCTACTACAGACAAGAAAACAGTTGTAAACTTAACAAATCACTCTTATTTTAATTTGTCTGGAGATTTTAAGCAATCTATAACAGATCACAAACTAAAAATTCTTGCAGAAACGTTTATTCCTGTTGATGAAACCATGATTCCAATTGGTAAACTAGACAATGTTAAGCATACACCATTCGATTTTAGAGCTTTTAAAATCATTGGTAACGACATTGAATTAGATAACAAACAGTTAAAATTAGGATTGGGCTACGATCATTGCTGGGTGTTAAACAATCAAAACAATGGTGTAAGACTAATTGCTACTGCCTATCATGAAGAAAGTGGTAGAATTCTTGAATTCTTTTCCGATGAACCTGGAGTTCAATTCTATTCAGGTAACCATCTTAGCGGAAGTCATGGCAAAAGAACTGGATTTTGTTTAGAAACACAACATTACCCAGATTCTCCAAATCAAACTAGTTTTCCATCAGTTATTTTAAATCCTGATGAGACTTATACTTCAAAAACATCTTATAAATTTTCGGTTAAATAGATGATAAGAAAATCACCAAGTTCTCTTATTAATTAGAATGATATTGCTTTTTAATAGAGATTAGGTTTAAACTTCCTTATACGGATCTAGCGTAACAATAGTTCCGTCTTGATTGTAAGTAATTTCAGCAACTTTTACAGACCTTAAATGCGTAACACCTTTGGATAGTGAAGAGTCATGATAAAATAAATAATCTTTGCCTTCAATTTTACAAACTGAATGATGCGATGTCCACCCCACTACAGGGTTTAATATTTTTCCTTTGTAAGTAAAAGGTCCGTATGGATTATCGCCAATAGCATAACATATAAAATGTGTATCTCCTGTTGAATATGAGAAATAATACTTTCCGTTATGTTTATGCAACCAAGCAGCTTCAAAGAAACGACGCTCATTATCTCCAGCTAACAATAGATTTCCACTTTCGTCTATGATTTCAATCTCTTTTGGTTTTTCATCAAATTCTAACAAATCATCTGTCATTTTAGCGACAAGTGGTAATAAAGCTGGTTCTTCATCTTTTGGAAGAAATGCGGTAGGGCTATCTGGTTGGTCTGCTTTAAATGTTCCAGATCTCCAACGTTGTAATTGTCCACCCCAAAGACCACCAAAATACATGTAGCAGCTTCCGTCATCATCTTTAAAAACAGCAGGATCTATAGAAAAACTGCCTTTTATTGCTTTAGGTTGTGCCGTAAACGGACCTGTAGGCGATGTGCTTGTTGCCACTCCTATACGAAAGATACCATCATAAGCTTTTGCAGGAAAAAATAGGTAATAAATACCATCTTTTTCATTAGCATCTGGAGCCCACATTTGTTGCTCTGCCCAAGGAACATCATCAACATGTAAAGCTACACCATTGTCTATTGCTTTGCTATTTATAGTATCCATCGATATTACATGATAATCTTCCATCGCAAAGTGACTTCCTAAGTCGTCAAATGCTTCTCCGGCATCAACATCGTGTGATGGGTATATGTAAATTTTTTCATTAAAATAATGTGCTGAAGGATCAGCTGTATAAATATGATCTACCAAAGGCTGGGAAATTGCTCTTTTATTTAAATCATCAAAATCTATATGTTCAATCGTTTCTTCTGGCATGTCTTAATTTAATATTTATTTCTTTCTTCTTTCTTTTAAATCTAATTCTATTTTTACTTCCATGGTTTTATTTATTTCATAGAAAAATAATAACCCAATAGCTATTAAAAATGGAATTGCAGGAAAAATACTCACTAACATTTTGGTTCCTTGAATAGCACTTTCTGGTTGTACTAACAACTCACCAACGATAGCAGCCTCTTTGGTTACATAACTAAACAAACCAAGAATCCAAGTAACCAATGCACTACCTATACTTAATCCACCTTTTAAACCAACCATCATCGCTGAAAAGATGATAGCAGTTGCTCTTCTGTTATTTTTCCATTCAGAATAATCTGCTACATCCGCAATCATAGCCCATAATAATGGTATGGTTAATCCATAGAAAAAACCATGAAGTATTTGTGAAGCAAACATTAATTCTACCGAATTTTTAGAGAAAAAATAAAATACAATTATAAATAATGTTGATATAAACAAAGCCACTTTAAAAACATCTCTTTTCCCGTATTTATCTGCAAGCCTTTTTGAAAAAGCAATACCAACAATCATAAATATAATACCGCCGGCATTAAACAACCCAAACCCTGCAGATACTGGGTTTTCACCAAAGAAGTTGACTCCTATACTTGATAAAAGATCTAAAATTGGCTGAATAAAAAGAGTTAGTTCGGGTTTACTTACATAATTTTCGAAATAATAAACATAAGAACCTCCTTTCATTGCCAACGTAACAAATACTAAAGTTGTAACAACAAGGATAATCACCCATGGTTTGTTTTTAAATAAATCTGCTAAATCTTCTTTTACACTTGATTTTTGTTCTGCCGTGGGCACGATACGTTCTCTTGTTGTAAAAAATGTTATTAATAACATAATGGTACCTATTACAGCTAACCAAGTCATTACAATTTCAATTCCTACAGCTTTATCACCTCCTCCAGCAGTTTCTATAATTGGCAACATAAATACTTGCACAAAGAATTGAGCGAACATTACTGCTACAAAACGGTATGATGAGATACTATTTCGCTCTCCCATATCTCCCGTTATAACACCACTTAAAGCTGAGTATGGTAAATTATTTGCCGCGTACAACAGCAATAATAACGTGTACGTTACCACTGCATAAATAACCTTTCCTTTATACTCAAAACCAGGGGTACTAAAGGCTAAAATAGATATTACGCCCAGAGGCACAGCTGTCCAAAGAATCCAGGGTCTAAATTTACCCCATCTAGAGGCTGTCCTGTCAGCAATAGCTCCTATTATTGGATTAAATCCAAATGCAGCAACAAGCCCTACAGTTAAAATGATAGCAGAGGCATGATTTGCTTCCAAACCATAAATATCTGTATAGAAATAAGCTAGATAAGTCATTAATGTTTGAAACACCAAATTTGCAGCAAGGTCTCCCAAGCTATATCCGATTTTTTCCTTAATCGATAATTTTTGTGAATTAGAACTCATAGTATAGTAGTATTGAAAGCAGGTTATTAATTAGATGTGTTTTTAAGACTCATTATACTGTTGTAAGCTTTTTTAGGTTGATGTTTTCTATCAAACAAAAGCGGATAGTTAGTACGACCGTTTATTGGCCAGTCATTTAACCATGTGTCTTTATCTGATACTCCCCAAAAAGTGACTCTGTTAATTTTATCTTCATGTTTTAAAAACAGTTTAAAAATATCTTCGTAACGCTTTGCCAATTGTATTTGAACCGATTCGGGTAATTTTGTTGGGTAAGGATTCATTTTTTTATCGCCTTCAAATTTTTTAAAATCTTGGGTTACTTCTGCTCCAACTAAATCCCATGGGTTAGGAATCACTGAGATGTCAAACTCGGTAAAACTAACTTTTACGCCAAGTTCTGAATAAGCTATAATACTAGTTTCTATTTCTTTTAGACTAGGGGTTTTTAAATTCCAGTGTGCTTGCATACCGACACCGTTTATTTTAGCACCACTTTTTTGTAGTTCTTTTACTAAGCGAACAACCCCTGCTCTCTTTTTTGGGTTACATAAACCATAATCATTGTAGACTAAATCTGCATTCGGGTCGGCTTTTTCGGCTAATTTAAAGGCTTGCTCAATGTATTTATCTCCTAGCACTTTAAAAAAAACAGATTCTCTTAAATCTCCATTTTCTTTTAAAGCTTCATTTACAACATCCCAAGTATCAATTCTACCTTTATATCTTGTAACCACAGTGTTAATATGGTTTTGCATATGGTTTGCCATAATGGTGCTGTCTTTAGTTTCTTTCATAAACTCAGCTAACTGAGAATGCCAAACTAAGGTATGACCAACAATGTACATCTTGTTTTTCTCTCCAAATGCTACATATTTATCTGCCATATCAAAGAAAAAGGTTTTAGGTTCTGGATGTAAAAACATCCATTTCAAACTGTTTTCAGGCGATATCGTATTATACTCCTTCTTTAAAATAGTTACGGCAGCTGCATCTTTTTCTACTATTTGATTTTCATTTATAGCTGCTCCTATATAAAAATTATCTTTAAAACTATTTTTTAATGAAACTGTTTGTTTTATTTCTTGATTTTTTTTATATAATTTATTAGAGCAACTTACTATGCTAAAAATTAATGTAAAAAGTAGTGCTATGTTTCTAATTGTTTTTATCACTTTGATGATTTTTATTGGACAGTTTTAAACGATTTCTATATTTAATTTCTAATAAATTTTCGAAAGTATTATTCTTGAAAATTTCTTGTACAAATTTTTTATAAAAGTATTTTAAAATCACATAAGGAGTCTAGCATAAAATGAACAAAGTATGATACTTTTGAGCATTTACACTAACCATTTGATAAGAATTTGAAGGTATATTAAACAAATACCTAACTTAGACTATATTATAATTTTAATAATGTTTTGAAATTATATTATAGCAAACTTACACGAAAACACTCTTTTTAACATAACAGATTTGAAGCAAAACCTATCAATTTTGTGAAAATAGGTTTCTTTTTTTAGTGACTATGTAAAAAAAACAATCAAACAAGAAAGTTTTAACTTTTATATCAAACAGCTGTTATTTTTACTTAACAATGTTTTCTATAGGGTTTTTATTTACTTGTTTGCGCATTGCTTTTAATTTTTCTCGGTATTTTTCAACAGTTTTAGCATTTCTTGGTTGTTTTGAAATATCAACGTTCTGTTTTTTATCATTTTTAATATCAAATAACATAAATGCGTTGGTTGGCTCTCCTTTTTTATTAACAAATTCGGTATACGAATAATTATGATCTACTACAGCCTCACCTTTTCGGTAACGCGTATAGATTTCTGACTTCACTTCCAAATTAGGATCTTTTAAAACTGGCACAAAACTTGTACCCGTTAAATATTTAGGTATTTCAATTCCTGCTATTTCACACAATGAAGGATAAATATCAATATATTCTGTCATCGCCGTTGTTTTAACATTTTTTTTCATCCCTGGAGATGATACGATTAACGGGACATGAATAGCTTCATTTAAAGTACTATGCTTGGTCCACATACCATGTTCTCCAAGAAAAAATCCGTGATCGCCCCATAATATAATGGTTGTATTATCTCTTAAACCTAAGTCGTCTAACTGCTTTATTAATTTACCTACCAATACATCGGTATAACTAACACTTGCATAATACCCACGTACTAGATCTTTAGACAATTTGGTCGGTAAAAGACCTTCTTTAGGAATGCCCATATACATATTTCTTAATTCTGATGAATTATGAACCGCTTGTTTTGGTGCGTTTTTAGGTTTAAATGGGTTGTCTGCCATTACTAAATCTTTATCCTTATATAGTTCACCATATTTTGTAGGCTGAATAAAAGGCAAGTGAGGAGAAACATAACCCACAGCTAGAAAGAAGGGTTCTTCTGTTTTTTTTAATTCTTTTAGTTTTTGAATAGCCTTATTAGTCGTTTTTCCATCAGAATATGTCTCGTCAGACACCTCTGTATATTCAAATGCAGGACCTCTTTTTCTGTCTGGTTTATTCTTAATCAATTTTAAGGCTTCTTTACTCTGATAATCAAATTGGGTATGTGTATCATCTATTTCACTCCAGTCATTTTTAAAATCTTTTGCGTTGTGAAATATTTTACCATAAGAGATTGTTTTATATCCATTTTTTTTAAAAATTCCGTGCAAAGAAACCGCTTCAGGAACTTCTTTATCAGCACGGGTATAATAACTTACAAATCTGGTTGCACTTGGTCTAATTCCTGTCATTATAGTTGCTCTACTAGCACCACAAACAGCAACATTGCAATAAGCGTTGTTAAATTGCACCCCTTCTGCAGCTAATTTATCTAAGTTTGGAGTAATTATTTGGCTATTTCCATAGCTATTTAGCATGGGTCTTAAATCGTCAATAGCTATAAAAAGAATGTTTTGTTTTTTCTTTTCAATTTTAAAATGATCATTCTTATTTGCTGTTATTTTTGAGCCGCAGCTCAAAATATTAAATATTAAATATAACAGCAATAATGCTTTAAAACTTGAACTTATTAATTTCATCTTAATATATATTTAAAGTTGTTTTTGAAGTTTTATCACCGATTTATTAGAGCTTTACCTTCATTTTTTTTTAATCTATTTTAAATAGTAGCATTTAAAACGCTATCTGTTGTGAAACTAAAATTTAATAATGTAATTTAATATAATCTTCAGGTTTTAATTTACCTATCAAATGTTTTGGCGGATTATTCCATTTAGACTTTCTATCTATAGGATGTTGTGTTGGTTTAATAAGCGGCATTTTATGAGTCAATAAAAAATCGTTTTGTTCCTTCATCCAAGCTGTTAACACTTCAGATAATTGTTCTTTTTGCTCTTTAAATTTTATATTTTTCGCTAAATTTTTAGCTTGATAAGGATCTACACTTAAATCATATAGTTCTTCGTAAGGTGTTTTAGGAAAAGCTTTAGCGCCTTGAGTGATAAATTCATTTATAATTGAATTGTTCCCTAAATTAGAATCTAAAACTTCAATAGAATTGTAGTTTCTAATGTATTTAAATTTTACACCTCTAACCATTCTTGAAGGGAATACTTTTGCTTCTCTAACATTTTGTCTGGTTTGTACACCATAAATATAATCATGTATTTTTTCTTGGCTACCTTTTAATGTTTTTAAGAAACTTTTACCATCAATACTTTTTGGAATTTTAACTTTTGCAGCTTCTAGAAAAGTTGGTAAAATATCTACATAGGTCAGCACCGTTTTAGAGGTTGAGTTTGGTTTTATAACTCCTGGCCATCTTGCTACAAAAGGTGTTTTAAGCCCCTGTTCTGTTAACGTGTATTTTCCAGAAGTTCCATGATCCGCAGAATAGATAAATAACGAATTGTTTCTAAAACCGTATTTATCAACCATGCTTAATATTTTACCTAGTTGTATGTTATCATCGTCTATACTTTGGTAATACCTAGCTTTAGAGCCGTTAACTCTCTTTTGGTAGGGTAATTTAAAGATGTCAGATTTCTTGTATTTTGTTTCCTTTGGATGAGGTCCATGAGGTAAGTCTGATGTTATAAAAATACAAAATGGTTTTTTTACATTTTTTAAATACGAATCTATTTTATCTAAAGGCAACCAACGGTGATCTATTGGATTATAAGATACCGACCAATCAAATACACTTGCTGGTTTTACATGGCTTTTCCCTGCTAAAACAACTTCATAGCCCGCTTCTTTTAAATAATGAGTAACACTTTTTATATTTGGTTTAACACCAATATGGTTTGCCAATCCACCACTTTTTATAGGATACAAGCCTGTATAAATTTGAGATCTACTAGGTGCGCAAATAGCTTGTGCAGTATAAAAATTATTAAAAAGCATCCCTTCTTTTGCTAGTTGATCTACATTTGGAGTACTTACATTTGGGTTACCATAACACCCATAATCTAATTGATCTTGATCATCTGCTAGATAGAATATAAAATTAGGTTGATTTGTAGTTGTTTTAGATCCAACAGTTGAGACCGATGTTTTAGTCAGTGCCAGCTTAGTTGTTATTGTTTTAGTGTTTTTACACGAAAAAACTATTGGAAGAATAAAGAGAAAATAGTATTTATAGAGTTTCATAAGTTTCATAAGTTTCATAAATTATATTAATAATGTAATTGTATATAATAGCTTGTTTTCATTGTCTGTTTTTAATTTTAATAATTTTTATCACTCTTGCAATCTGTATTTATGGACGAACCACTAATTATTCTTCTTTTGCTTCTTTTGCATATTTTTTCATTTGAATTTTTACTTTGGCATAACTTGCATCGCTAGCTATGTTTTTCCACTCATAAGGGTCGTTTGTATGATCATATAATTCTTCCTCTCCGTTGCGATACAAGATGTAACGGTATTGCTCTGAACGTATAGAAAAATGCTGGTCTTTTATTTTTCCAGGTTCGTTTTTTTGCAATACTTCACTTGAAGCTATTGCTGTTACAGCATAAGGTTTTCCTGCCCATTTACCTGCCTTTGGGTTTGTAATTAATGGTTGTAAACTGTGTCCGTCCAAAACTTTCTTATTTCCGTTGGCATTTGGGTTTGTATCAACATTACAATAATCTAAAATCGTTGGATAAACATCTATCAAAGAAATTGGTGAAGTACATTCCTTGCCTTCAGCAGCATTGAGCCCTGCTACTACAAAAGGAATTCGTGCACTCTCTTCCCATAATGAATTCTTAAACATATACTCTTTCTCGCCCATTTGATATCCGTGGTCACTAGTTAATACAATAAGTGTATTATCTGCATAGGGACTTTTTTCAATCGCATCGAGTACTTCGCCTATTTGTTCATCTACAAATGCCACACATGCCAAATACGCTTGTGTCCATTTCAATAGCGTCTCCTCACCACCATGTTTGTAATACCCTTTATATGAACTAAATCCAATTCCTCCATCTCCTAAATCTTTTCTACCTTTATAAATACTTGCACAATCATCAAGATCATTTTTTAGATATTTTGGTAATTTCAATGTTTCTAAAGGAAACATGTCGAAATATTTTTGAGGTGCATACATCGGCGCATGAGGGCGGTTGAACCCTACGGCCATAAAAAACGGCTTCTCATGTTCTTTTTCTAAAATTTCTTTGGTATAAACTACACAACGTTCATCGGGCATTAAGTCCATATCGGTCTCATTTTTAACACGAAAGACTCCTTCGTCATGATTATATAACCAAGAGCCTTTTCCTTTCATTGTATTTGATAAATCTTTTATGGGGCCAAAACTTTTCCAAACATTACCTCCCCACATCGCTTCTGGCATATTTGGGTGCGTAACTCCTCTATCATTAACATTATTAGTGGCAGGATTACCATCCCAAGGATAGGGGCCAAATGAAGGTTCTACTTTAAAACCACTCGTTCCATCTTCATTTTCAAATATAGACCTGTCTTCGTGTCCGTTATGGTGAATTTTTCCAGTAGCATATACATTGTATCCATTTCTGGTAAGCTGTTCAAATAAAGTAACTGTGTTTTTTAAAACGGTATTCTTACGCCAATGATTTTGCTGTTGTTTATACCCATAATACCCTGTTGTTGTTGGAGCTAGTCCACTCCAAAGTGCAGCTCTTGAAGGTCCACAAATTGGCACATTTGCTTGTGCATTAGCAAAACGAACACCACGATTCATTAATTTATCAATATTAGGAGTAATTGCTTGTGGATGACCTCCCAACCCTTCAATGGCATCGTTTAAATCATCACAAATAATAAATACAACATTGGGATGTTTCACTTTCTTGTTTTCTTGAGCTGTTAGAAAATTAGTACAAGCTAGTAAGCATACTAAGAACGCATAAACTATTTTAGTTTTGATTATCAACATATATTTAGAATCTTTTTATCATTATAATAGTAAAAATTTAAAAATATTTTTACTATATTTTTCAGAACTCAAATTTATATTTTTATACTGTTGATGATTATTACTTTTGAAGTAAAGTCTAGTATTTTTGAAGCAATCTATTCTTTAATAGATTATATACTAAAAACAGCTTTATACCATTTAAAATTGGTAGGAAGCTGTTTTTATTCATTATTAACAAAATAACAAACCAAAAATCAATTAATTAATCGTAATTATTTTTTGACAATTTTTAAGACTGAATACAACGCGCTACTTTTGGGTTGTATTTTAACAAAATACATTCCGTTAATGTTAAAAGCTACCATTTTTTGAAGAAATGCCTTTGTTTTATAGTTTTTGAGTTATTTTAATTAAAAACACTAATTAGTCATCCACTTCTTCATTCCCATTTATTTCACTAATAGGAGTTGGAATAAACATAACAGTTGCTTCATCTTCAGCAAAAGTTACATCAATAATTGGATTAAAACCAGAATAATTATTATGTGGTTCAATTACGTGATCATAAAACCAAGTATAACCTCTTCTTCTGTTATTATACCAATCATTACCTTCCAATAGCAATTCAAATTGGTACTCTTTCATAATAGCCTCTCTAAAAGCATCTTGACCTCCGCTATACTCTGCTGATGGTGTTAATCCAACACGATCTAAAACTTCTGTTACATACCCCATTTCTTCGCCGTTACCTAATTCATTTGAAATTTCGGCTAACATTAATAATAAATCTGCGTATCTGTAGGCAATATAATTTTGGGCTCCTTCCAATGACGTATTGTTCGGATCTTTAGTTCCAAATTTTGTAAAATAAGGAAAGCCTTGTAAAAAATGATTAATTTTTTTCAGTTTCGATCTATCCGCTTTTTTAGGGTCTGGATAACTTAAAGCTGGCCTATTGTTTTTTTGATTTGTATAATTCCAAATATAACTAGCAGCAATTCTTGGATCTGTTGGATAGGTATCTGCATGTCTATCATATACTTCTGCATTGACCAATAATCTACCAAATGACTGTATTTTGGAAAAATTACTTGGAGTAAAAGCACGTACAAAATCTAACGAAGCACCTACACTTGATTGAATCTCAAAAATAGATTCGCTTGTGTTTCCTACATCTGAAAATAGCGCTGCATAATCAGTAATTAAACTATAATTACCATATACTTTTTTAGCTTCATTATACGCTAGTTGCCAATAATTTAATCCAGACTCTTGTAAACTTGAGGGTGCCGTTGCAAGTGTCATATATGCTTTTGATAACAACATATTGGCTGCGTACTGTTTTGGATAGGCGTCTCCTCCTGAGCCATTCATTAGGCTTGCCGCTTTCTCAGCATCGCTAATTATCTGGGTATACACTTCTTTTTGTGAAGATTTTGCTAGATGTACTGTTTCTGCAGAAATATTCTCTAATCGTAAAGGAACATCGCCCCATAATCGCACTAAATTTAAATAAACATAAGCTCTTAAAAAATAAGCTTGCCCAATAACATCATTAAATCCAATTTCATCTTGCGTAGTTGGGCTATCGGTAGGTGTTGTGGAATTAATAATATTATTTGCTCTTGCTATTATTTTATAACTTGCTGCCCAAGTAGCTATATTGGCTTGTTGTGCAGATGTAGGTTTTAAAGAACATGCTGTAGCATTTTCCTGACCTGTATTTCTAGCCCCACCTTTTTTGGTTACTGCAAATCCTGAAGTTAAATTAACCAAGTAAAAATAATGAACTCTAAAATAATCATGGGATACAGTGGCGTTATAGACACCATCTAAAGTTGATCGGGCATCAGCAACTGTTGTAAAGGCATTTTCACTCGCTAAATTAGGGTTGTCTTCTTCTAAATCGCAGCTACTAACAATTATTGTCAATAAACATAAAAGTATTAATTTGTAATTTTTCATCTTTTCTATTTTATTTAATTAAAAATTCACACTTACCCCTAATAAAAAGGTTTTTACATTTGGTATACTATTCCAATCTACTCCAATTATATTTCCATTATGTGAAAAACTTGTAATATCTGGGTTAAAACCACTATAATCTGTTATTGTAAGTAAATTTGTAGCAGACACATAAATATTTAGTTTCTCTAAAATATTATCAACAGGCACGTCGTATCCTAAAGTAACGTTACTTAATCTAAAATAACTTCCATCTTCAATAATTCTGTCATCAATGGACTGAGCAATATTGTCTCCTGTGTATCCAATTCTAGGATATATAGTTGAAGGATTATCAACACTCCATGCATCTTCATATGCAGCTGTAAAAATATTACCAATTCCTGTAGTATTAAAACCTTTATATAAATTACCGTTTGCTATTTCATTTCCATAAACACCATTTGCTAGTACATTTAAATTGAAATTTTTATAGGTTACAGCAAGGTTTAAACCATAAATAAAATCTGGATTTGGATTTCCTATAAAAGTTCGGTCATTTATATCAATAACTCCATCTACCGAATCTGCAACGCCATCACCATCTGTATCTACTGTTAGCTGATCAACTCTTCTAATATCTCCTGCTTGAACACCAGCAACATCTAAATCATCACCTGTCTGGTAAATTCCATCTGTTTCCCAACCATAAAACATTCCAATTTCTTCACCTTCCATAAATATGTTTCCGGGTGTTTTAAAAAATGATCCGGTTGAAATTGCATCTCCAAGGTAAAAAGAACGTTGTACTTGATTACCGTTTACAATGGTATTACTTAAAGGCACCCCTAAATCTTTAATTTTTGTTTTGTTAAATGCAATATTACCACCTAGTACAACTTTAAAATCATTTGAATTTACAATAGTTCCGCTTAATTGAAACTCCATTCCTTTGTTAGAAAGACCTCCTCTATTAACCAGTATAGTATTAAAACCTGTTGATGGACCAATAGTTTTCTGTTGCAACAAATCTTTTGTGTCTTTTTCATATATATCAAAAGATCCTGTAACTCTGTTTCCAAATAAGGCAAAATCTATACCTGCATTAATTTGCTCTGTAGTTTCCCATTTTAAATCTGGATTCCCAATATTTAATGGCGCAAAACCAACTCCAACTCCATTTGATGCATTTCCATAAAGAACAGGACCATAATTAGCAGCAGTCTGATAAGGATTGATTCCCTGATTTCCAATACGCCCCCAACCTAATCTTAATTTAAATTGATTTAATGTGTTCTTAATAGGCTTCATGAATTTTTCTTTAGAAACATTCCAAGCAACAGAGGCTGAAGGGAAAAAACTAAATCTATTCTCTTTTGAAAATTTAGAAGAACCATCTGCTCTAAAACTTCCTGTAAAAATATAGCGTCCTTTGTAAGAGTAATTAACACGTCCTAAATAAGAAAGCAATTGTGTTTTATTTATGCGGTTTTCAAGAGGTCTGCTTACAGTCTGTGCAAAAGCAGGTTGAGCACTTCTAAATGCAACCGTTGAAAAATTTGATACTTCATAAACTTCGTTGTTAGAATCTCTAATATCATAAGTAACCCCTACAACAGCATTTATACGGCTACTTTTAGTAACTTTTTTATTATACTGTAATAAATTATTTAACTGGTAACTCTTAGAGTTTAAACTTGAAACAGCTAGCTTTCCGTTAGTGTTTCTACCAGAATAGGTAGTTAACCCATAAAAACGTCTTCTTTCTTTGTATCGTATATTTCCACCAAACTGCACAACATACTTTAAACCGTCAATAGGTAATTTATAGTCTAATGAGATGTTTCCAAAAAATCTATTTTCTTTAGCTAAATCTTCAAAATCATTAATCCAAGCATACGGATTGGAATCTTCTAAATCATTAATATCATCTATGTCAAACTCTATCAAAGGCTTAGACCTCACTAAACTAGAAATATAACTAGAAGGTCCTGGCGATCTACTTCCGTCTTGGGCAAATTGACCGTTAGAAATAAAAGCATTCATTCTAAATTTTAAAGACAATTTATCTGTTAACTCTTGATTTACATTAAGTCGAACATCACCACTTTCTACACCTGTATTGTCTGCAATACCCTCTAAAGACCTAAAACCTCCAGAAAGATAGAAATTACTTTTTTTAGTACCACCAGAAATTGCAAGCCCAACAGTTTGACTAATACCGTCAATAAAACCAACTTTTTGCCAATCTATTTGTTGAGTTAAAGTAGTAGAACCCGTGTCTGAGTTGGTTCTATAAATGTCTTTACCAACAATAGAGTAAAGGTCTTCACCTGTAACTTCATTTTGATACTTAGCATACCCATAAGAATCTAATAGATCGTAAGTTTTACCAATTGTGCTTAACATGGTTGTACTATAAGCATTTATTCTAACTTTTCCTTCTTTACCTTTTTTAGTAGTTATTAAAATTACACCATTGGCACCACGAGATCCATAAATAGCGGTAGCCGATGCATCTTTTAAAACCTCCATACTTTCAATATCACTTGGGTTGATACCATTTAACCCATTTTGAGATTCTTGAGATTGTTGGTCATCACTTTCTGCTAAAGAAGCATCTTCACCTGCTGACGATATAATAATACCATCTACAACATATAAAGGCTCATTATTACCTCTTAAACTACTAGCACCACGAATACGTACACTTATACCACTACCCGGAGTACCGTTTTGAATAACTTGCACACCTGCAGCTCTACCTGTTAATAACTGGTCAACTGTAGTTGATTGTCTTGCAATATCTTCCTTAACTCTTACTGATGTTACTGACCCTGTAAGGTCACTTTTTCTTACTGTACCATAACCAACTACGATGATTTCATCTAGTTCATTTACGTCAATTTTTAATTTAATTTTAATTATTTTTTTGTTTGATACATTTGCCTCTTGTGTTAAAAAACCAAGATAAGAAAAAACCAAAATCTGGCTAGAACTTGATGGAACATTTATAGAAAAATTTCCATCAAAATCAGTAACAGCTCCTAGGTTTTTAGAATTCTTTACCATAATACTCACCCCAGGTAATAGAACTCCTTCTAAATCGGTTACAGTACCAGTAACTGTTTTTGTTTGGGAAAAGATTAGCAATGGGAAAAAAAATAATAATAAGAATAATTTTTTCATAATATGTTAGATTGATTTTTTTTAATTAAAACTTTAGATAACTTTGACTACAAATTTAGAAGGTTTACTTATTAAAGGTTATAATATTTGAGTAAAACAATGTAACATTTGAAGCAACAATAAGTAAAACATTTAACTTACGGCCCAAAAACAGTACCTTTATATAGGTAAAGTTAATTAATGTGATTTAACATCACCGTTTAAAATTTGAAAAAATACTTGTTTAAAATTAAATTATTAGTTAGAATGAAATTTTTAAAAACACTTACTTATATATTAACTATTTTCTTTTTCTCTTTTTTTGAGTTGTCTTTTAGTCAAGAAATTCTTGATGACAATAACTTTGTTACTATAGGTGAAGATATAACCCAAAGAGCTATCACCGTATTTTTAAAAGATGATGAAGAGCATTTATGGATTGGTACTTATGGCGATGGACTATTTAAATATAATAGTATTGAATTTAAAAACTATAAGCGAGAATTAAATTCTTATGAAAACTCGCTAAATGGTTCTATTATTTTTTCTATTCTGCAGGATAAACAAAAATCTATATGGGTTGGTACCCAAAAGGGAATTAATTTATACAATAGAGATTTAGATAAGTTTGAAAATTTTAATCTTTTAAATAACGGTAAAGCGGTAAACTTCGAGATTCATTCAATTATAGAATACAATGATGAAACTTTACTTATAGGAACTCATGAACATGGGTTGTTTAAACTTAATAAAAAAGATTTTACACTTAAACAAATTCCTTACAAAGAAAATAATGCTGTTTCAGAATTACTAATTAATACCATTGTTAAATCTCCAAATGGTAGATTTCTAATTGGTACCAGCCATGGTTTAATGACTTTTGACCCGTATAATGAAGTGCTTCAACTAGCTAAATTTAGCACAAAAAACGAATCTAACACGCTTAATATTTCAATAGAATCGATGCTTGTTGCTAAAGATAATTCGGTTTGGATAGGCTCTTTTTCTTCAGGATTATTTAGAATCTCTGAAAATGATAAAGGAATTAACACTATTAAAGAATATCCTATAAGTAAAAAAAGAATTTTGGCTTTATCAGAAAAACCAGATGGAAGTATTTTATGTGGTACAGAAAATGATGGTTTGTTTGAAATACATTATACTTCGGGAAACATTACCAATTATTATTATGATAAATTAAAACAAACCGGAATTAAATCTAACTCTATTTGGTCTGTTTATACGGATGAAAAAGATAGAATTTGGTTAGGTTATTACAATAATGGGATTGATATGTATGATCCTAATTATAATAAGTTTAGCTCCCTAAAAAACCTACCATACTTACCCAATTCGTTAAACTCAAATTCGGTTACAGGAATAGAGCTAGATGAAAAGGGTCGATTCTGGATTGGCACATTAGACGGAGGTATAGATATATATGACCCCGAGAGAGGAGTATTTGTGAATTTATTTGACCAAAACAACCCAATTGCAAAAGGATTTGATCGCCTCGAAGTTCAAACTATTTTTATTGATAGTAAAAAAAATACTTGGGTTGGAACATGGGACGCTGGTTTGTTTCTTTTAAAACATAATGAGAACAAATTTATAAATATCAACTCCTCAACTCCTAAAAGTGTTTTTAAATCAAATAGAATTATGAGTTTTGACGAAGATTCTCATGGCACTATTTGGATTGGAACTTTTTTAAGTGGATTGTACTCGTTTAGCTCAGTTGATAATAAATTTACACACTATAATTCTCCTGAATTTAAAAAATTTAACATAAATACTAGTAGTATTAGAAAAGTTCTTGTTGATCATCTTGACAATATATGGTTGGGTTCTAGAAGTGGGTTGTTTAAAATTCAAAAGAATAATGATTCCTCTTTTAAAGTAAGCTCTTTAAATGAACAAATGAATACCGTAGAAGGAATACGACCTGAACCAAGTATTATCTTTAGTTTATTTGAAGACCAAGAAAATCAACTCTGGATAGGTACTTTAGGACATGGTTTGTTTAATTATAATGCAGTTACAGATAGTATCAATTGGTATAATTCAAAAAATGGACTTATCCATGAAATGATCAGTTTAATTACCCAGGATAAATCTGGTGCATTATGGATAGGTGGTGATAAAGGAATATCAAAATTAAATATTGAAAAAAATACTTTTACTAACTTTAATAAAAAAGATGGATTACTATCTAACAGTTTTAATTTTAACTCGGTTTATGCAAGTCCTAATAATGTACTGTATTTTGGAAACTCAAAAGGTATCAATTATTTTAATCCTGATAAAATAATTTATAATCAAAAGAAACCTTCGGTGTTTCTTTATAGTTTTAAATTAGCAAACGAATTGGTAACACCAAAAACGAAGGATTCTCCATTAAAAAAAGTTATTTCTAAAACTACAGAAATAACGTTAAATCATACGCAATCAGTTTTTACTATTGAATATGCAGGTGTAAATTATACTAGAAACGAAAGTAACCAGTACGCCTATTATTTAGAAGGGTTTGAAGATGATTGGAATTATGTTGGTACAGATAGAAGCGCAACCTATAAAAATATTCCTGCTGGAAATTATATTTTTAAGGTTAAAGCATCTAATAATGATAATATTTGGAATGAGGTCCCTACGATTCTGAACATTAAAATTCTTCCTGCTTGGTGGGCTACAAAGCTAGCGATATTAGGCTATGTATTAATAGTACTTTTAATTTCTTATTTAATTTATAAATTTGTTAGTGTACGAATTAAGGAAAGAAGAGTTTTAATTTTTGAAAGGGAAAAACATCAGCAGTTTGGAGCACTGAATGCTAAAAAAATTCAGTTTTTTACTAATATTTCACACGAGTTTAGAACCCCCCTAACACTAATTTTAACCCCTTTAGAAGATATTATAGAAAATGAAAATTTAGAGTTTTCAAATGAAATTAAAGAAAAGCATAATACTATTTACAAAAATGCAAAACGCCTTTCTAGACTGATTAATGAGCTTATGGACTTTAGAAAGTTACAATTCAATAAAATGTCTATTAATGCTTCACAAATTAATGTTGTTCCGTTTATTGAAGAAGTGGTAAGTCATTTTAAAGAAGAGGCGCTATTAAAAAATATTTTTCTATCTGTAGAATATGATGAAAATGATTTTACGATCTATTCAGACCCATCTATGCTAGAAAAAATTATATTTAATTTACTTTCAAATGCGTTTAAAGCCACTCCAGAAAGAGGTTTAATTACCATACAAATAAATAAACTAACAGAACCAATTTTACTCCCGTTAGTTAACAAAGCAGAACCAGTTAAAGCTATTGAAATAATAATTAAAGATTCTGGAAAAGGGATTAAAGAAGAAGATATTGACAAGGTTTTTGACAGGTTTTTTCAAGCAAAAGAGATGGATGAACAATACTATGGAGGCACAGGGATTGGTTTAGAATTGGTAAAAAGCTTTATTGACTTACATAAAGGTAAAATTGATTTAACTAGTAAAGAGAATATGGGTACACAATTCAATATATATTTCCCTTTAGGTTATTTACATTTAAAAGATGAGGATATAAATAACATAGATAAAAATGTAGTTAATCAATATTCTGAAACTAAAAAAGAAAAAATAAAAGATGACGAGTTTATAAAAGATAAGGCATCTGTAAATAAAAAAATGGTACTTATTGTAGAAGACAACATTGAATTAAGAACCTATTTAAAAAATGAGTTAAAAAACGAATACGATGTTAAAGAAGCAGAAAATGGTTTAGAAGGCTTAGAAAAAGCAACAAAATATATTCCAGATATCATTATTACAGATGTTATGATGCCCATAATGGATGGCTTCGAACTTTGCAACCGTATAAAAACCGATTTAAAAACGAGCCATATTCCTTTATTAATGGTTACCGCTAAAGGGATGCAAATAGATAAAGTTAAAGGCTTGGATTCTGGGGCAGATGTGTATCTTAATAAACCTTTTAACATGAGGGTTTTACGCTCTCATCTAAAGCAACTTATTACAAGTCGACAAATTTTGTTTGAGAAATATTTTAATGGCATTAATACTTCTGTTATACCCGATAATACAACGTCATTAGATAAGGAATTCATAAATAATGTACTTACTTATATAAGCAAAAATATTAGTGATGAAAACCTAAATGTTGAAAATTTAGCTGGAGAATTATTGTTAAGTCGCAGTAAATTATATAGAAAAATTAAAGCACTAACAGGTGAAACTGCAAATGAATTTATTCGAAAAATTAGATTAGAAAAGGCAAAACAATTAATTGAAAATTCTGAACATACAATAGCCGAAATATGTTATAAAGTTGGCTTTTCATCACCATCTTATTTTACCAAATGTTTTAAGGATAAATTTAAAATTTTACCTACTGAAGTTAGTGATTTACTTAGTTCAGACTAAATATTCTATAGCATTTTATAAAATTATAAAAGTTCAATATTTTTAAAATATAACGAATCTTAATAAGTATTTTCAAAAAAAAAATAAAGTATACTTAATATCATTCATTAAATATTTTACGACACAAACAGTCATATACCAATTTAACCTTATAATGTTGCAATAAATCGTTATAAAAATAAATATTATAGTAAAAGGTTCTATAATTAATAAAGAAAAAGAAAGGAAGAAGGTGTCTTTTTATTCATTGTTTAATGTTTCTAATTGATGTTTGATTAAAATTAAAAAGCCCATAAACATTATGTTTATGGGCTTTTGGAGAGAATTATGATTCTCTAAGCGGAGAAAGAGGGATTCACTCTGTGCATCCCAATAGAAAACCTTGAGCAAACCTTAAAACCCAAATTCTTTCCAAGAATTTTGTCTTTTTTAGTTTTCAAAAAAACACGTACAAGTTTAATTCTTT
>Ga0209384_1000586_pt1 | contig 22241 bp, 20 predicted proteins | sample CoawatmetaG05DNA_FD_187511 | JGI IMG/M metagenome (GOLD analysis project Ga0209384, IMG submission 187511) | Marine microbial communities from the West Antarctic Peninsula - Coastal water metaG058-DNA (SPAdes) (version 2) | ecosystem: Environmental > Aquatic > Marine > Coastal ... | reverse complement strand
CGCATGTTGCCGTATATCTAATTAGTCACTGGTAAGGAGAAGTATAATGTCTCGCGTAAAACGTGGTGTCCAAGCACACCGTCGTCATAAGAAGATCCTCAAGCTGGCTAAAGGCTATTACGGTGCTCGTAGCCGTGTATTCCGAGTTGCTAAGCAAGCCGTAATCAAAGCTGGCCAATATGCCTACCGCGACCGTCGTCAACGTAAGCGTCAGTTCCGTGCTCTATGGATTGCCCGTATTAACGCCGGTGCGCGTATGAATGGGTTGTCTTACAGCCGTTTGATTTCTGGTTTGAAGAAATCTTCAATCGAGATCGACCGTAAAGTGTTGGCTGATTTAGCCATTCACGACAAAGCGGTATTCACAGCGATCGTAGAGAAGGCTAAAGCGGCACTCGCTTAAGCTGGTTGATCTAACTAACTTTGGTTAGTATAGATTAAACTACCTTCGTATCCTCTTAGGAGGATTAGAAACAGGGGAAGAGTGCAAACTCTTCCCCTGTCTTGTTTTAGATGGAGAATAATATGCAACACCTCAAGCAACTGGTCACCGATGGCTTAACTGCCGTGGCTCAAGCGGCAGACGAAACCGCCCTTGACCAAGTTCGGGTTCAGTACTTAGGTAAAAAAGGCGAGCTAACACAACAGCTCAAAAACCTTGGTAAATTGTCAGCTGATGAGCGCCCTGCAGCAGGCGCAAAAATCAATGAAGCCAAACAGCAGGTGCAAGACGCAATTACTGTTAAGCGCACTATGATGGCAGCTGAAGCCCTAAGCGCACAGCTTGCAGTAGAAAGCATTGATGTGACATTACCTGGCCGTGGCCAAGACCTTGGTGGCTTACATCCTGTCACCATGACCATCGAACGTATTGAAAACTTTTTTGCTCAAATTGGTTTTTCTGTTGCCCAAGGCCCAGAAATAGAAGATGACTATCACAATTTTGAAGCCCTAAATATCCCTGCCCATCACCCAGCGCGTGCAATGCATGACACGTTTTATTTTGGTGATGGCACGCTACTACGCACGCATACATCAGGCGTACAAGTAAGAACTATGGAAACCCAGCAACCGCCCATCCGCATTATTTGCCCAGGCCGTGTATATCGCTGTGACTCTGACCAAACCCATTCTCCCATGTTTCACCAGATTGAAGGGTTGTTGGTTGATGACAATATTAGTTTCGCAGACCTAAAAGGGATCTTGCATAACTTTTTGAACGTATTTTTTGAGCGCGATCTTCAAGTGCGCTTTCGCCCTTCATACTTTCCTTTTACCGAGCCTTCAATAGAAGTAGATATTGGGTACTTAGGTAAAGACGGCGAACAAAAGTGGCTGGAAGTGCTGGGCTGTGGCATGGTTCACCCCAAAGTATTCGAGCACTCAGGTATCGACACTGAAAAATACACAGGCTTTGCCTTTGGTATGGGTGTGGAGCGTTTGGCTATGTTGCGCTATGGCGTGAAAGACTTGCGGATGTTCTTTGAAAATGACCTGCGCTTTTTGGCCCAATTTAGTTAACCCTCGAGGCAGAGATAGACATGAAATTTAGTGAACAGTGGCTGCGAGAGTGGGTTAACCCAGCAATAAGCAGTGATGAATTAGTAGCTCAGATTACTTTAGCTGGGCTAGAAGTTGACGATGTATGCTCTGCCGCAGGCGAGTTTAGTGGCGTCATCGTAGGTGAAATTGTAAGTGCTATTCAGCATCCAAACGCAGATAAGCTAAAAGTCTGTCAGGTTAGTGATGGTGCTACTGAAACTCAGGTCGTATGTGGTGCACCTAATGCGCGTGTAGGCATTAAAGTGGCCTTTGCTACGGTGGGTGCTGTACTGCCAGGTAACTTCAAAATTAAAAAGGCCAAAATTCGCCAAGAAGAATCTTTTGGCATGCTGTGTTCGGCTTCTGAGCTTGAAATCGGTGAAGAAAATGATGGCATTATGGAACTTGCTCTAGATGCTCCAGTAGGTGCTGATATTCGTGCTTATCTGAACCTTGACGACAAAATTATTGATGTGGACTTAACGCCTAACCGTGGTGACTGCCTAAGTATTGCAGGCCTTGCCCGTGAAGTAGGCGTGCTTAACTCGCTTGATGTCACTTGCCCTGAATACACTGAGCAAGCACCACAAATAGAAGATGTATTTTCAGTAAGGGTAAACACCCCTGAGCATTGCCCGCGCTTTTTGGGTCGTGTGTTAAACAACATCGATATTACTAAAACGTCTCCACTGTGGCTGCAAGAAAAGCTAAGCCGTTGTGATGTGCGAAGTATTGACCCTGTGGTAGATGTGACCAACTACATTTTGCTTGAAATGGGTCAGCCCATGCACGCATATGATTTGGATAAGGTGAATGGCTCCATTATCGTGCGTATGGCAAACCAAGGTGAAAGCCTAACCTTGCTTGACGGCCAAAAAGTTGAGCTCACTGATGAAACCTTGGTGATTGCTGATAACGAAGGTGTATTAGGCATGGCGGGCATCATGGGTGGTGCTGACACTGGCGTAGGTGAAGGCACTCACAATGTATTCTTAGAAGCTGCTTTTTTCAACCCTATCAGCATTGCTGGCAAAGCGCGAAGCTATGGCTTGCATACCGATGCATCCCATCGTTTTGAGCGAGGTGTAGATTATGACCTACAGCGTAAAGCGATGGATCGCGCCACATTGTTGTTACAAAGCATTGTGGGAGGCGAAGCAGGCCCAATCGTTGAACAAGTGTCCACAGAGCATTTACCCAGCCTAACGCAGGTTGTTTTGCGTAAAGCTAGGTTAGAATCTTTGTTAGCGTATAAGATTGCTGATGAAAAAGTGCTGGATATTCTCACCCGTTTAGGCCTTTGTTTAGTGTCATCTGATGACAAGAGTTGGACCTTTACCGCGCCTTCATGGCGCTTTGATGTCGCTATAGAAGCAGACCTTGTAGAAGAAGTGGCACGGGTATACGGCTATAACAATCTACCTAGCACTAACCCTGTAGCGAGTATGGAAATACCTGCTAAGCCTGAAATAGAGCGCCCTTTAACTGTTTTACGTCGCCATATGGTGAGCCGTGGTTATCAAGAGGCGATTACCTATAGCATGGTAGAGCCAGGTTTATTGGCTAAGTTTGACGATCAAAACAAACCTGTAAAGCTTATAAACCCCATTTCTGCAGATATGGCCGTGATGCGCACAAGCCTATGGCCAGGTTTGGTGAAGGCTTTGCAGCATAACCAAAATCGTCAACAATCACGCGTGCGCTTGTTTGAGACAGGACAGCGGTTTATCCCTAGTGATCAAGGCTTGCAGCAACAAGACGTGTTTGCGGGTCTGCTATATGGTTCAAAGCATCCTGAAAGCTGGCATGGTAAGTCTGAGGCAGTAGATTATTTTGATGCCAAAGGTGATTTGGAGTCTTTATTACAAATCTGTGGACAAACGTTCTCCTTTGAAGCGGCTCAACACTTAGCCTTACACCCAGGCCAAAGTGCAGCGATTAAGTTTGCTGACAAAACCATAGGTTACATTGGAGCTATGCACCCAGGGTTATTGAAAGACTTAGACCTTCAAGGCCCTGTGTTTATGTTTGAAGTGGATCTTGCCTCAATTAGTGAAGGTGTATTGTCTGCTTATGAAACGTTATCTAAGTTTCCTGAAATGCGCCGTGACTTAGCCATTATTGTAGATGAAAAAATAAGTGTTGCTAAGGTGACACAAGCCATTGAATTAAGTGCTGGTAAATGGCTTACTGGCGTGCGTTTATTTGATGTTTATCAAGGCCAAGGTATTGAAAACGGTCAAAAAAGTCTAGCTTTAGGCTTGACGTGGCAGCACCCAGAGCGCACTCTTACTGATGATGAAGTAAATCAATGGGTAGAGCAGGCGGTTGAACACCTGTCTAAGCACCTTGATGCGAGCTTAAGAGGCTAAAAATACCCCGTTAGTGATAGCGCTAACGGGGCCATTAAGCTTGGTAAGCTAGAGAATAATAAATAACAGTGGAAGCTCATTTATGGGATCACTCACCAAAGCTGACATGGCAGAACGCCTAAGTATTGAACAAAAATTAAGCAAGCGAGAAGCCAAAGAAATGGTGGAAGCTTTTTTTGAAGAAGTGTCCTCTAGTCTTATTAGCAATGAGCAAGTGAAATTGTCAGGCTTTGGCAATTTTGACCTAAGAGATAAACGTTCCAGACCCGGACGTAATCCCAAAACAGGTGAAGAGGTGGCTATTTCTGCCCGACGAGTGGTTACTTTTAGGCCAGGCCAGAAGCTTAAAGACCGTGTTGAGAAAGAAAATTAGCTCCACGCATTAAGCGCACCAATGACTTGTTTTAATTCTATTTTGTTACCTAATTCCATCGCTCTTTGCTTCCAAAGTGACAGGGATTAAAGTAACATACGCCCTGCTCGAGCTTGTCCTAGACTAGCTTAGCAAGTAGTGTCGGGGCGTGGCGCAGTTTGGTAGCGCACCTGCCTGGGGGGCAGGGGGTCGTAGGTTCAAATCCTGCCGTCCCGACCAATAATTTTTAGAAAAAGACATCATTTGATGTCTTTTTTTTGCTTTAGACGTTGTAATTAAAGGGTTTGGCTATGGATGACTCGTCTTTTAAAAAATAATTAAAAACACTATTAGTTATATAGCAAACAAAAACTATTGAAATTTATATTACTTACTTCCAAAAGCTAAGCAAACTTTTTTAGAGGTAGACATTAGAGCCTCTAGAAAGCTTTCAATATTCTCGTCAGTAAATCTTCTTGTCAGCCCTGATAATGAGATTACACCAATAAGCTCACGATCACGTCCCAAAATAGGCACAGTAATACCTGCAATATCAGGATCACGCTCGCCATGGCTAATATAGTATCCCTGATTCTGGATTATTTTAGACTGAGATGTTTTAGGAGTTACAAACTCTTGGCCACCCTCTAGCACGGCCATAATGACGTCCATGAGCGCCTGATGGGAGCCACTCTTAAACGCATAACCATCTGCACCTGAGGCTCTTGCTTGAGCAATATTGTCATTGTCTTCATGGTTACTTAGCATGAGAACCTTTACGGTGGAGCACTTCTGCTTGATAGTAATAGACTGATCTTGGTTTGTTATTTTAATAAAGTCATTGCAAGCTAAAATATTTTGGAGCAAATTATTAAAAATTTAACAAACAAACAAAGCGGCTTTACATTAGTAGAGCTAGTAGTTGTGGTTGCAGTAGTGGGTGTGTTGGCTGTTGTGGCTACACCAAAGATCGTAGGAGTGGCAACTGATGCCCGACTTGCATCATTAACAGGAGTTGCAAGTGCCCTAACTGCTGCAAGTGCCCGCAACTATGCGGTACGTAGTGCAGATAACAATAAAGGCGTCATCATTACATCGTGCTCAGATATTACAAAAGCGCTAGAGGACGAAGCACTGCCAAGCGGTTATGCTTTTGGTGGCTCGATAGGCGGCTTTGACGAGGTTCCTGCAGTCACACAATTAATGGTAGATGAGAGCTCAACGGATCTTATAACCGCAATATCGCCTCTAATCGAAGCAGTTGAGGCAGTTACATCTACCGGCGCTACCCTTGCTACCGAAGGCGCTAGGGTAACCTGTACCCTTCAGACTGAGACTGCACCGGCCGTTGTTGCTGTGTTCAAGGTTACTGGTATATTGTAGTTTTTTAGAGATTTGACGGGCGCAGTTAGCGTGGGTCAGACTGGTGATTAAAGACTTTTTTTGCGCTACTGGCTGTTCTTTGTGCGCAGACTAAAATAATAAAAGGCTCACTATTTCCCCGATAGTGAGCCTTTTTTTGGAGCTAACATTAACAATTAAGGCGCTATTTAGGCTCTTTTGGTTTTATAAACATCATCAGATCTTGCTAGAAATATTAAGGATAGCTGTCTATAATATGGAGCTGCGTTTGTCATGCAGTTTGTAGCACAGGGCAACTAACCTTGTTGCCCTGTAATCCCCCCATAAAAGGTTTGTTATTGTGGCACAACTTTATTTTCACTACTCTTCTATGAACGCCGGTAAGTCTACCGCGTTGTTACAATCTGCTTATAACTACCAAGAGCGTGGCATGCATCCGTTTATTTTGTCGGCTGCCTTAGATGATCGCTATGGTGTGGGCAAGGTAACCTCTCGCATAGGCTTAGCCGCAAAAGCACAACTATTTACTCACCAGGATGACCTATTTGAAGTGCTCAAAAAAGAGCACCAAAATCAGCATATAGATTGTATTCTCATTGATGAAAGTCAATTTTTGAGCCGTGAGCAAGTGAAGCAACTCACCCAAGTGGTGGATCAGTTGAATGTCCCCGTATTATGTTATGGCATACGTACAGATTTCAGAGGCGAACTTTTTCCTGGAAGCCAGTATTTATTAGCTTGGGCAGATAAATTGGTGGAACTAAAAACGGTGTGCCATTGCGGTCGCAAAGCTACCATGGTGGTGCGCACAGATGAACATGGCAAGGTGATTAAAGACGGTGAACAAGTTGTGATTGGTGGTAATAGCCAATATCAGTCATTGTGCCGCCGTCATTTTAGCGAGCAAATGTGGTGAGCATAAATGCCATTAACTAAGTTTGTAGCCTAAGGCAAACTCGTGTTTGATAGCGCTAGGTATAATCTTAGCAAATAATAATGTCATCACCATCCAAGTCCATAAAGGTGCCATTACTGCAGCAGCAGCTAGTGAAATGCCTAGAGATAACACCAAAAAATACTTCGATGCGATGACCAGCGCGCAAGCTCCGATCATGAGGCTAAGATCGTAGGCGATATGTTTTTTTACTGCATGTCGGTTGTAGCACAACTTAAGGATAATAGCGGTCATCATCAAGGTGAGGACACTACTCCAGCTCCAAGGTAATAAAAAAAGCCAACTTAAATTAATGCCTAGTCCACTGATTAGAATGAGGCCAATAATGGGGGAGTTGGTGAAAAATTTCATCATGGTGTGAGGTTACCTGTGCACTAGGCATCAATGATTAATTACGATTAAATGGTGATAAACGCTTTTGTTAGGATGCAGTTTATCATGAACTATGTTGCATCATTTAGGTAAAAATCACTATACCTACAGAATAATCCAATGGTATGTTGTGACATCTACGCAAGCTGGCATCCAAGACAAGTTTTGGAAGTGAAAACTGATGATGAACGACCTCAATTTTACCCACTCTATAGAAGAGTGGCCCCACTTTTGTATTCCACTGGCACACGGTATTCAATTAGCTGCAAGGGCTTGGCTGCCCACCAATGCAAGCTCTTGCCCTGTGCCTGCTATTTTAGAATACATCCCTTATAGAAAACGCGACGGCACCGCTACTCGTGATGAGCAAATGCATCCCTACTGGGCGGCTTTTGGTTATGCTTGTATTCGGGTTGATATGCGAGGCTGTGGTGAGTCTACTGGATTGATGTTAGATGAGTATTTACAACAAGAGCTTGATGACGCGGTAGAAGTAATTAAATGGCTTGCAGATCAGCCTTGGTGTAGCGGCAAAGTGGGCATGATGGGCAAGTCTTGGGGTGGGTTTAACAGTCTCCAGGTTGCGACAATGGCACCACCTGAGCTAGCGGCTATCGTCACAGTGGGTTCTACAGATGATCGTTATGCCGATGATATCCATTATCGTGGAGGCTCTTTATTGCTGGAAAACTTTAGTTGGGCTGCTACCATGTCCTGCTATATGTCCAAGGCACCAGATCCACTATTATTGCCAGACACATGGCGCACTTTATGGCTCCAGCGATTGGAAGCCATGCCTTTTTTGGCTAAGCAATGGCTAGAACATAGTTATAAGGATGATTACTGGAAGCACGGTTCCATTAATGAAGACTATAGCGCCATTAAGGCCGCCGTATACTGTATAGGTGGCTGGGGTGATGCCTACTCAGAAGCCATTCCACGCATGATGCAAGGGTTGTCTTGTCCAAAAAAAGCCATGATTGGGCCATGGGCACACAAATACCCTAATGATGCATCGCCTAAACCTGAAATCGATTTTCTTGGTGAAGCCAAACGCTTTTGGGATTATTGGTTAAAAGACATTGATAATGGCATTATGGCAGAGCCTAGCATTGTTGCTTATATCCAAGACAGCGTGCCACCTCAAGCCGCCTATGACGAGCGCCCGGGCATATGGGTAGAAGGTCATCAGTGGCCTATTCAATCTGGCAGCCTTAATTTTTGGCTAAGTGACTCGGGTGAATTAGTTGAACGTGCAACCGGTGGGCAGGTGAGTATTGATAGCCCCCTCACTACGGGTGCTGCGAGTGGCGAATTTTGTGTGATTTGGTGTGGGCCAGATTTTCCAACGGACCAACGCCAAGATGATGCCAATAGTGTGTGTTTTGACACTAAGCCCATGGTGCAGGCTGTCTCTATTTTGGGGGGTGCCGTGTTTAACACGCATGTGACTAGTGACCAGGCGTGTGGCCAAATGATTTTACGTTTGTGTGATGTGGCGCCAGATGGCAGCAGCACTCGCATTACCTATGGCATGCTAAATTTGGCAATGCGTGCAGGTTTAGATGATCCTCAACTCGTTATTGCAGGGCAGTCTATGGAGATCGCTATAAAGCTGGATGACACAGGTTATGAAATCCCTCAAGGTCATAGATTACGTTTGTCCATCTCCACAGCTTACTTTCCGCTACTTTGGCCAGCGCCACAAAAAGCTAATTTAAATTTAGACTTAAGTGCTACTCATTTGAGTATTCCATGGCATGACCGTAGCGGACAACTCACTCGAGACTTGGGCCACGGGTATGTGTGCCCAGTTAAAGCAATGACTGACACAAGGCCCGAAACACACACCCGTAGCACCCAAATTAATGCTGTTAATGGTTTGCACACGACCATTATTGACGACGATTTTGGTGAGTTTACTTTTGTCGAGCATGGGCTCACTGTAGGAGAAGTCTGCCATGAAGAACATGGCATATTACCCCATGATCCTCATTCTGCGACAAGCTTATGCCAATGGCATTCCCACCAATCTAGGGTGGATTGGGAAATCGACGTTTATACGCGCCTTAAAGTCACTTGTGATGCCACTCACTTTTACCTAGATGCCACTTTAGAGGCCTTTGAAAATGGTCAAAAAGTACACTTAAAAACCTGGCAAGAACATATATTACGAGGCTTTTCATGACCTTACTTGATACACAAATGCAGGCTTTTATAGCTCAAACTATGCAACACTACCCAGCTGATGCAGTGGTTTCTAACACGGCTCAACAAAGGCAATGTTATAAAAATATGTATCTTGCTTTTGCGTTACCCAGGCCTGCTAATGTAAAAAGTGTAGACAAATATGTGGAGGGGCCTGATGGCCATTTAATCCCTGTGCGTCACTATGATCCGCAGGCTAAAAGTAGCCCTGAAAACCTTAAACACCCCGTACAAGTGGTTTACTTGCATGGGGGTGGTTTTGTGGTGGGAGATTTAGACAGTCACGACGATTTATGTGCACAGATGGCTGATCTATGTGGTTTTAAACTGGTGTCGGTAGCCTATCGTTTGGCGCCTGAGCACCGATATCCTTGTGATATCACTGATTGTTTAGCCGTAGTGGATCACTTGCTGGAGCAAGGTAAGGCGGTTATATTGGTGGGTGATAGTGCCGGCGCCACCCTTGCTGCTTGTGTGGCTAATGCGCGATCAAGCTATACAGGCACTCAGTTATTGGGCCAAGTGCTTATATATCCAGCTTTGGCCAATGATGCCAATACCCCCTCAATGCAGGAACATGCCCATGCACCTTTATTAAGTAAACAAGACATGATTTTTTATCATGGTATTAGAGTGGGCGAGGGCCATGCTCCGATACAAGACCCTCTTTGCTGTCCTTTGCATGCATCAAGCTTTGCAGATTTGCCACCCAGTCATCTGTTTCCAGCTCAAATAGACCCTTTGTTTGATGACTGTGGGCTATATGCTAAGGCATTAAGCCGTGCAGGAGTTGAGGTGGAAAATCACACTCAGGCAGGTGATGGGTTGTTACATGGCCATTTAAGAGCACGGCACATGAGTGATAAGGCAGGGGCTAACTTTCAACTTATCTGTAAAACTATTTTAGCTCTTGGGCGATAGGCCTTTTGATATTTATTCTAAGCGACCGAAAAAGGTCATACGAGCCGATTCAGACAGAGCAACGTCAGCTTCTGCATTATAAGCCAACACGGCTAACATGCGTGTGGTGTTGCCTTGTGTTGGTGTAACACGATGAAGCGAGTCCCTGCCTCTAAATAACACTAAATCACCAGCAGACATAGCAAGCTTAAGGGTTTGCATTTGTCCATCTAAAACCTGAGCTACACCCGTATAATTCATATCCCCTTTGCTAGAATCTCTAAGGTTTGTGACATATTCAAACTGACCACCTGCTTTTGGGCTTTGAATCAATAAAGTGATTGCAAACGATGAATTATCAAAGTGCCAGCCCAGCTCTTGGCATTGGCTTGCGTAATGTAAGTTTATGGAAGACAGGCTGTCAGCGTAGGGGTAAAGGTGCTCTTCACCCATCACAAATGCTAAAAATGAGCGTAACTGTGGTGAGTCGTAAAGCGTGCGCAGTGGTGAATCTAGTGCCACTTGGTCATCAGTGATGCAGCCCTTTGAAGACTGCACCCATCGGTTACGAGGGTGGTCATCAGCAAAAGAGGGGTCTTTTTGGGTGAGATAAACATTATGACCAGAGCTTGTATAAAAAGCCTCAGACTGTTTGTTGATGCCCTCATCTACCATTGCAGTGCGGGCAGGTAAAGTGAGAAAGTCTTTAAGAACTAACACTCCTTCTTTATCTAATTGAAGTTTGCAGGCTTGCTCATAGTGTTTTTGGTGAATGGGGTGAGCAGTGATATTGATCACTTGATTAAGCTGCATATTTAACTCCTAAGTAGTTCTAGCATTTCATTATAGGGCATTAATGATTCGGTTGAATTGTTTGTTTTTTATTATATATACTCACCCTATAAGAATACTGGGAATAAAGTGTTAATGTTATTCAAACCAACAGATGATAATCAGCAATCGTACCGTGAACAAGGGTACCTTGTAGTGGATAAAATACTCCCACCTGATCAGCTTCCCCCTTTACACCAAGCGTTTGATGATATTTATCATGGTATCTTTGAAACGGGCGTCACGCCAGATGAGGTCAACTGGCAGCATGGCACAGGGGATCCCAGCCTTACGCGCCAAATATGTAACGGCTGGAAAGCCAATCGAAGCATTGCATGCGTAGTATTAAATGAAGACTTAGCTCGTAGCATCGCTCAATTGGCCGGTTGGTCAGGCATTCGCATCATGATTGATAACCTATTATCCAAGCCACCTGGAGCAAGGGCTTTGGGCTATCACCAAGACAGTTCATACTTATCGTGGTTTACCCCTAGTGACCTTATATCCTGTTGGATTGCGCTTGATGACACCACGCAAGTGGGGGGTACGTTAGAGTTTGCTACCCATTCGCACCAGTGGCAAAAGGGTGTGCCTGTTGGTGAATTTCACGGGCCAGATGATTATCAAAAATCCATGCAACTTGCTGCAAAGCACGAAGGGGTGCAACCGCACATTAAATATGTGCAAGTAAAAGCCGGTGGTGGATCATTGCACCATGGCTGGACATGGCATGGCTCTGGCGCTAATGAGTCTGCTATACCAAGACGAGCCTTAGTGCTGCACCTAATGCGCAGTGATGCCGCTTATGATCCCGACCAACTTGCCCAAGGCATTGGTCCTATTTATAGTCGCTACAAACATTTAGCTGACAACCAACTGGATGAAAATCACTTTCCCATTTTGTGGCATGAAAATGGCACTAGAACCCAAGCTGTTGATGACTATTTAAACCCACCCAAAGCCACATGATCACTTAGTTTAAAGTGGAGTCTTAAACTATTACTGGGGTTTAAAAATTAGCCTGCATTTAACGTATCTGCAGGTTACACTAGCGCACATACCAAACAATCCTATTAGCCATAGTGCCCACTTACATAAGGTAGCTTTTAAATATGACTTCAATTAAACCAACCATTACATTGCTAGATGGCGGCATGGGCCAAGAGTTAATTAAACGAAGTAACAAAGAGATTACCCCACTGTGGTCTACTCAGGTGATGATCGATGAACCTGAGATTGTGCGCGACTTACACATTGATTTTATTCTTGCAGGAGCGCGGGTAATTACGTTAAATGCCTACACTATGACCCCTCAAAGATTAACGCGAGATGGCCAAATAAAAGATTTTGAAACACTCCAACTGGCTGCAGTGCATGCAGCTGCTAGCGCGCGAACTAAGGCGGGCATTGAAGGGGTGAAAATAGCAGGTTGTTTGCCACCGCTGGTGGCCAGTTATCATGCAGAAGTTGCACCTGCATATGATGAAATGATAGCTAGCTACAGCAAAATAGTAGCTGTTCAGGCGCCCCATGTGGATGTGTTTTTGTGTGAAACAATGCCTTCTATTGCTGAGGCTAAGGCTGCCTTATTAGCTGCTAAAGAGAGTGGTTTGCCAGTATGGGTGTCATTAACCATTCAAGACAATGATGAAGCCCAGTTGCGAAGTGGTGAGCCTTTGTCTCAAGCTGTGGCAATGTTACATGAGCTGGGTGCAGATGCCATATTACTCAACTGTAGCAAACCTGAAGCTATTTTGGCGGCATGGCCACAGATGCAATCAGATCATGGTTTAACAGGGGCCTATGCCAATGGCTTCACGAGCGTTGACAGCTTAAAGCCAGGTGGCACTGTGAAGTCTATGGAGTCTCGATCTGACCTTAATCCGCAAGCTTATGCAGAATTTGCACTTCAATGGGCCAAACATGGCGCGGGCTTAATTGGCGGTTGTTGCGAGGTGGGCCCAGCTCATATTGCGCAGCTGGCTAAACGTTTTACCCAAGCAGGCTATGCAGTTTAAACCTTAGAGCACATAAACATTGCTAAAAAATAACGGCTGCCCACAGCAATAAAGTGCAGCTAATGTCGAATAGATGTTTAAGCAGTGAGTGCTTTATTTGTTGAATGTGATGAGAATATGAATCATTTACCTAAAAATTTTGCTGGGCCATCAGCATGGCTGGGTAAAGACATGGCGAATAGCCCTAAAGCTTGGTTATATCAGCTCACACAAGAAGATATTTTAGATTTGGAGAGTGCAGCTCAGCACTTTTTGAGCCTTGGCATTGATGTGGGCTGTATTACTAAAGAAACGTTCCCCTTACAGGCCTTTACCAAGCACGCAAAAACGTTAATCCATACTTTGTTAAGTGGAGTAGGAGTAGAGGTGTTAAGGGGTTTGCCTATTCAAAACTACACCCAAGAATTTACCGCAGCTATTTTTTGTGGCCTAGGCGCACATTTGGGCAGTGCGCGCTCCCAAAATGCGAGCGGGCACATTTTAGGCCATGTGCGTGATGTTGGTGCAGATGCCAATGACCCTAATAGTCGTATCTACCAAACCAGCCAGCGCCAAACCTTTCACACAGATAGTGCCGATGTGGTAGGGCTGTTATGTATGCAAGAAGCCAAAGAAGGTGGACGCTCATTGCTAGTGAGTGCTGAGTCTATCTATAATCGCATGAAGGCACAGCGGCCAGACTTATTGCAAAAATTGTTTGAACCCATTGCTACTGATCGTCGTGGTGAAGTGCCAGAAGGTGCCAAACCCTTTATGGAAATACCCGTATTAAGTTGGCATAAGGGTTACCTTACGGTGTTTTACCAAAGGCAGTATATCGATAGTGCCCAGCGTTTTAGTGATGTTTTAAAACTAACACCGCAACACATTGCAGCGTTGGATCTATTTGATGAGCTTGCAAACAGCCAAGATCTATTTTTTAGTATGCAACTTCAACCTGGTGATATGCAGTTTGTGTATAACCACTGCCAGCTGCATGACCGCACTGGTTTTTTAGATTGGCCTGAGCCCCACAAGCGACGGCATTTAATGCGCCTATGGTTATCTATCGATGGAGACCGCCCGCTGCCAGAGTGTTTTAAACAACGCTATGGCACTATTGAAGTGGGTAACCGTGGGGGCATCATCACCCAGCATACTAAGTTACATGCGCCGTTAAATTAGCCCGATGCTGTTGGGTAAAAATCAGTTCGCCTAAAGAAAGGCAACCTTTAAAAATAACAATGAGACACACTGTCAGCATAGTTATTAGCACCCAAGCTGCCATAGCCTTTACCTCGCACCTTGGCCAAGTATGAGCATCTGTAAAATGCTTATGGTTTGGCTATTACCCTTGCCAACTTAACACCCGCTCTAACATCGATTAAGCACCTTACAGCTATGCTCTAAGCTGCGTTCGCTCTTTCAGCACTACATTGCTAATTAGCTCTTCTTAGAAATTGCTGTAATGCTTAAATTATCAACTCTGCACGATAATACTAAGAAATTTACCTAGGCTTTTGGTGGTAGGTTTGTATTAATATTTGTTATTAGCTATTTATTATGGATGCTCATCTATGGTTATGGGTTAAATTTTAGGCGCAAATGTATAGCGCTAGGGGTGTTGCAGTGTAGTATTCATTTTGTCATCAAAACACAATAAACCAAATAGCACAAAATGGTACCATAAGCTCGCGCTATAAAATGCCTTATGCTAAGAAACAAGCCACAAAGAGACCCCTATGCAGCTCAATTTTTTAGACCAACCCATGCCTAAGCAGCTGTCATCTGGGTTTCCAGATAGCATGGTGATATTAGATTGCGAAACCACAGGAGGCCAAGCCATTCACCACCGTATTATAGAAATAGGCCTGGTGGTTATAGAACACGGCAAGCTTGTGGAAACGTGGCAAAGTTTCATAGACCCTAACGTGCAAATACCGCCCTTTATCCAAAAGCTAACCGGCATCAGCCCTGGCATGTTGGTAGGCGCCCCAGCATTTAGCGACATAGCCCAAACTTTGTTAAAGAAGCTAGAAGGGCGCACACTAGTGGCCCACAATGCTCGCTTTGATTATAGCTTTTTAAAAAACGAATTTGACCGAGTAGGCATTCGCTATAATGCCAAGCCACTATGTTCGGTAAAATTTAGCCGTAATTTATACCCACAATTTAGACGCCATGGCTTATCACAAATAATTCAGCGCTTTGAATTAGCCATAGAAAACCGGCACCGCGCCTTAGACGATGCCCAAATGGTGTATCAGTTTTTCCAAAAGTCCTCAGCCTTGTTTTCAGATGACGAAATAGCCGCCACATGCCAAGCCCTGCTAAAGCGCCCAGCGCTGCCTACTCTTTTAAAGGCCAAAGACGTAGAAAAATTACCCGCAGCAGCAGGGGTGTATTATTTTTACGATGAAAAGGGCGCCTTGCTGTATGTAGGCAAAAGCGTGCACATTCGTAACCGGGTAATGAGCCACTTTAGCTCCGACCACAAAAACCCTAAAGACCTACAAATGAGCACAAAAATTGCCCATGTAGATTTTGAACGCACCCCCAGCGACTTTGGTGCTCAAATACGTGAAAGCAGCCAAATAAAAGAGTTAGCGCCTTTGTATAATCGTAGGCTGCGCAAAGTGAAAAAGTTGTACCAAATAAGAAGCCGCACCGATGATTCAGGCTATTTGCGGCTTAGTGTAGAGATCGTAGAAACAGCTGACACCCAAGTAGATGAACAGTTTGGGTTGTTTCGCTCGGCCCGCCAAGCCTCTAAAAAGCTAGAAGCACTGGCAGACCAATACTTTTTATGCCACAAGCTAATGAACCTAGAGGGCAGCCAAACATCTAACCACCCCTGCTTTAGAGCCCAGCTAAAAAAATGCTTTGGCGCATGCCATGGCAAAGAAACCCCAGAACTTTACAACGAGCGCACCCAAGCAGCCCTGAAAAACTACCAAGTAAAAACATGGCCCTACCCAGGTCCTATATTGTTAGAAGAGCGAGACCCAAACGACTTGGATAACGTGATGTTTCATGTGGTGGATAGATGGCGCTATGTTGCTAAGCTTGCCCTATTAGAAGACATCTACGATTATGGTTATCAACTAGCCCAAGCCCAACAGCAAAACGGTTCAGCCGCTAAAGGAAGCGCATTGCTATTAGGTACGCAACCAAGCAGCCCAAGTGAAAGCCAGCTACAAATAAGCGCAGCCCAGCTAGAGCAGCATCACCAGTTTGACCTAGATACCTACTTTATATTAGTGCGTTTTTTAATGAACCAAAAGAAAACCCAAGTCAACGGCCTAAAGGTTTGGCCGTTAGTGGCCATTGCCACCCCTTGACAAAAACTCTGACACTTTTACAGTGTGTAAATGGGCATTAAGAGTGGGTACTGTTAATGTAAGTGGGCGACAGCACGCAATGACAAAAATAGCCCAACGGCTAAATCATTGCCAAAAAATGGATTTAAAATATGAAAACCAAGGACATGCTGGATGAAACTGGAAAATAAGGGGGAATGGCGTCCCAGAGAGGAGTCGAACCTCCGACCTGCCGCTTAGGAGGCGGCTGCTCTATCCAGCTGAGCTACTGGGACTTTGTCGGCGAGCATTCTAACAGGTCGTGAATTTTAAGGGTACTAGAAAGGGCTGTAAATGGTGTAAATAATGGTGTTTTTTTTAATCTGATTTAATGGAACGCTAAAAATAATGCTAATCTTAATAAGAATGATTTGCATTACCATTAATGTTTGGTTATGATGCGTTTAATCCAAATGTATCTAAACTTTAATCAACTTTAATCAGAGAAACACATGAACAAAACACTGCTTTCTATTGTTGTTGCTGCAAGCGTTACCTTAACAGCCCAAAGCCATGCAGCAGTCTATGCCGACTTTCCTATTACGGTAAAAAACTATACTGGCAATAAGAGCCATTCTGAGGCCTACACTGGCCAGATAGCCCGCCATAGCTTGCATAACTCAGCTAAAAAGTTGGTGTCTAAAGGGGCTAGCTTAGAGCAAACCCGCGCCTACTTTAATGCTAAAGACGAAGGCCGCAAGATTATCGATCCCGTATCCAAAGAGGGCTTCCCCGTGTTGGAAACCCATGTTGATGCGATTTCAAAAGGCAAAAACTTATCTGGCAAGGCCTATAAAGGGCTAATGTCAGGCATGCCTGGCAGCCTTACGGGTGTTGAACTGCTGGACTTAATGATCGAAAAAGCAGCCACTACGCAAAAGGGTTTCGACCCACTGACAGGCTACGACTACACGCAATTAATTTCTAAGTTCACCATGGGCGCAGTGTTCTACAATCAGGCTGTGGATAATTATCTAGACGAAAAGTTAGCGGCTGATGTTAACCCTAATGACAAAGCCTATAAAGAAGGCAAGCCTTACACCGGCAAAGAGCATGTTTGGGATGAAGCCTTTGGTTATTTTGGTGCGCCCGCACACACTATGGAATTAACTGCAGCAGACGTGTATGGCATTGCTAAGCAAAAAGTAGACAGTTTTGAGAAGGCTGATTACAACCAAGACGGTAAGGTGTCTTTAATTACAGAAATGGCTTTTGCCCACGCCTATTATGCGGCAGCCTTTGATAAAGGTGGCAAAACCAAATACCTACACACCATAGTGCAGGCCTTTATTGACGGGCGTAATCTCATTACCTCTGCTAATGGGTCAGCGCTAACTGACTCGCAACGCAGCGAACTAATGGGCTATGCTCAGGTGATTAAAACCCAATGGCAGCGCCTCATTGCTGAAGCGGTATTTAAGTATGCGGGGTCTGTGTATGGAGATATTGAAAAACTAGAAACCATTATTGCTGCTAATGGCGATGTGGTTAAAGTTTACCGCGCCTATGCTAAGCATTGGGGCGAGCTCAAAGGTTTTGCCTTAGCCCTAGAAACTGGGGGTGTTAATTTAGGTGAAACTGGCGCGAAGATGAACCGTTTACTCGGCTATAGTCCTGTGTTGTTGGGGAACACACAGGTTAAAGCCTTAGTCGATGGTGAATTTGTGCAAAGTTCTTCGGTGAGTCTGTCAGAGTATCGAGTGCAGATGATTAAACTACAAAAGTTAATGATAGATGACTTTGCAGTGGAAGCCCGTGATAAAGATGTAACGGCTAATTTAGCTGGCCTAGTCGATTCATTAGGCCAAGCAATGGCTGCAGAAAATGACTAAATGGTGCCAGAGTATATGATCGATTGGTGGCTTGGGTTTATACACGCTTGGCTCGCTGAACTCACAGGTTTGGTGGGCCAGGGGAGTAAACGCATTTTTGTGGGTTATTTGATAAGCGCCACCATTATTGCCGTGCTTTGGCTCATGTGGCAGCGCCGGCTCAACTTGGCAGGCGCATTCGCTTGGCTGTTTCAGGGTAAAACTTGGTGGTCTCAGTCCAGCCGGTCTGATTACCAGATGATGTTCATTAATCAGCCCATTATGCTACTTTTAAGCCCGCTGATGCTAAGCAAACTAGCCCTTGCTACCACTTTGTTTTATACTTTAACCGATTGGGTTACCCGGCCCCTATGGTCGTCTGATATATCGACTTTTTGGGTGTCTGTAATCTTTACATCATGTTTGTTTGTAGTTGATGACGCAAGCCGCTATTATTTGCATCGACTGATGCATCGCTGGCCTGTTTTATGGGCTTTTCATCGAGTACACCACACCGCAGAAAGCTTGACGCCTTTTACGGTGCTGCGCACGCATCCCATTGAGGGTTTATTATTTGGCCTGCGAAGTGTGTTAGTTCAGGGCCTACTTATTGGTGTGTTTGTGTTTATGTTTGCCGACCGAGTGACCTTACTTAGCTTGCTGGGCGCTAACGCAGTGACGGCAGTGTTAAATCTTTTGGGGTCTAACTTACGTCATTCACCGGTGCCCATTAGTTATGGTAAAACCTTAGAGCGGTGGCTTATTTCTCCAGCGCAGCACCAAATACACCATTCCCAGGCACGTCAGCACTGGGATAAAAACTTTGGTGCATTTATTGCTCTGTGGGATCGCTTAGGCGGTACCTTAGAGTACGGCTCTAACACTCAGGAATTAAGCTATGGCTTAGTGGGTCAAGAGCCTACAGAACATCAGTTAGTAAGCTTGTATTGGCAGCCCTTTAAACGCTGTTGGCAAAGCTCTAGGCGCCATAAACGCGACCTAATCAGTGCTTCAAACGTAACTATTGAGACCTCATAAATGAACCCTATGACTTTAATTAACACCCTTATTTTGCCTGCTGTTGTGGCCAGTTTAGTAGGGGTGGGTACAGCCCAAGCCAGTGACATTGTTAATGTGTATTCGGCCCGCAAGGAAGCCTTGATTAAGCCATTGCTGGATGAGTTTAGTGCTAACACGGGTATTAAGGTGAACCTGATTACGGGTAAGGCCGATGCCTTATTAAAACGCTTACAAGTAGAGGGCAGTGCTACCCCTGCTGATCTATTTATTACGGTAGATGCCGGTCGTTTACATAGAGCTAAAGAGGCGGGCATGCTCAAGCCGGTATCGATACCCGCACTGGAGCAGAGAATACCTCTAGAGCTTAGAGACTCTGCAGGTTACTGGTATGGTCTCACGCTCAGAGCAAGGCCCATCATTTATGCCAAAGACCGGGTTACCGTTAACGAACTTTCTAGTTACGAAGCTTTGGCACAGGCGCAATGGGAAGGTCGTGTTTGCTTAAGATCTTCGCAATCGGTGTATAATCAATCGTTGGTAGCGGCCACTATTAATGCCCTAGGCCCAGAGGCCACCCAAACCTGGATGCAAGGCATGGTTAATAACCTTGCTAAAGCCCCCTCAGGTGGTGATACAGACCAGTTAAAAGCAGTGGCGGCTGGGGTGTGTGATGTGACCATAGCCAACACTTATTATTTAGCTCGGTTAATTAATAGCAGTAAACCAGCTGATCAAGCTGTGGCCAGTAAGTTGGCAGTGTTTTGGCCTAACCAAATGGGTGCGGGAGTAGCAGGGCGCGGCGCGCACTTTAATGTGAGTGGTGCAGGTTTAACCCAACACGGTAAACACCCAGAGCAAGCACAGGCACTGCTAGAATATTTAGCCTCTGATCCAGCGCAAGCTTGGTATGCAGACATTAACAACGAATATCCCGTGGTCGAGGGGGTCGCAGCATCAGCCGCTCTTGAAGGGTTTGGCCGCTACAAGATGGACCCCATTGCTTTGGAAATTTTAGGTCAAAACAATCGACAAGCGGTGCAACTCATGGACCGTGCTGGTTGGAAATAGGTAATGCTATAAATGTTTAGAAGTCACGGATTGAGCGTATTTGCTGTTGTCATTGCAGCATTCATCTCCCTGCCTGTTATTGTTATTCTCAGCTACCTGGTGCAAACCGATGGGGCCTTGTGGCAGCACCTGCTTGATACGGTGCTTAACGACTACCTAATAAATTCTTTATTACTGTTACTGGGCGTTGGTGTGGGTGTGCTGTTATTGGGTGTGCCCACTGCCTGGCTAACCAGCATGTGCAGTTTTCCAGGGCGTCGCTGGTTAAGCTGGGCCTTGCTGTTACCTTTAGCCGTGCCGGCTTACATTATTGCCTATACTTATGCCGGCTTATTAGACTTTGCTGGGCCAGTACAAACCTGGATTAGAGACCTCACTGGCCTCAGTTATGGCGACTATTGGTTCTTTGAGATTCGTTCCCTAGGTGGCGCAGTCGTGATGATGTCACTGGTGCTTTACCCCTATGTTTATCTGATGGCTCGGGCGGCTTTTTTAGAGCAGTCGGTGAGTAGTCTAGAAGTGGGTGGTAGTTTAGGTTACTCACGCTGGCGTGCTATGTGGAGTTTAGCTTTGCCTATGGCGCGGCCGGCTATTATTGCTGGTTTGTCGTTAGCCCTAATGGAAACCTTGGCAGACTATGGTACGGTGCAATATTATGGCGTAAGTACCTTTACCACAGGCATTTTTCGTACCTTTTATGGTTATGGTGATACGGCAGCCGCGTCTCAGCTGGCGGCTAGCTTATTGGCTTTTGTGATTTTGTTAGTCATGCTAGAACGCTATTCTAGGCGCCGCGCACGCTACCATTCTCAGGCAGAATCTCGGGCCCGTGCCGACTTAATTCCCTTAAAGGGTAGTCAGGCGGCTGTGGCTATTGCGATTTGCTTAACGCCCTTATTGTTGGGTTTTGTTATCCCGGCAACGCAACTGTTGTTATGGGCAATATTCGAGGCAGAACCCTTAGGCTGGGACTTTGTAGGCCTAGCATGGAACTCATTTAGTTTGGCCTTTTTGGCAGCCATTATTGCAGTTACACTGGCTATTATCTTGGCCTACGCAAAAAGAACCAAACCCATTAAACCGGTGCGCACAGTCATTGCTATGGCAGGCTTTGGCTATGCCTTACCCGGCACTATTATTGCTATTGGTGTGTTGATTCCACTAGCCTGGGCAGACCACCGCCTTATTAATTTATTCGAAAGTTTGGGTTGGGACAGTCCAGGTTTGCTGTTATCGGGCAGCTTGGTGGCATTGCTGTTTGCCTACACTGTGCGTTTCTTGGCGGTAGCCTTGGGCAGTGTGCAGTCGGGCTTAGAAAAAATTAAGCCTACTTTAGACCACGCTGGCAGATCAATGGGCCACAATTCATGGGCTATATTGCGTCAAATTCATGTGCCTTTAATGCGCAGCTCTATACTCACCGGGGTACTGATTGTATTTGTGGATGTGCTTAAAGAGCTGCCGGCAACCCTCATACTGAGGCCCTTTAACTTTGATACAATGGCGGTCAGGGCTTATGAGCTAGCCTCGGATGAACGGCTAGTTGATGCGGCGCCTGCGTCCATTATGATTGTACTAGTGGGGCTGATCCCCGTATTGATGTTACACGCCTCTATTGCCCGCCGCAGGCCACACTAATATGAGACAGTTTAAATGACCATGTCCTTCGATAACACAGATCAACACTTGCTGGTGGATAAGGTAAATATTGCCTATGGCCAGCACACCATTGTGCACGATGTCAGTTTGGCTGTGGCCGTGGGTGAAATCGGTTGTTTGTTGGGCCCCAGTGGGTGTGGTAAATCTACTTTGTTGCGGGCTATTGCAGGGTTTGTGCCGTTGCAGTCTGGCAGTATCAGCTTGGCAGGTAAAACTCTGGCTAAAGACGATTTTTGCCTGCCAGCTGAAACTCGCAACGTAGGGATGGTGTTTCAGGATGTGGCGTTATTTCCTCATATGAATATTGCTGCAAACGTGGCTTTTGGCTTGCACTTATGGCCCAAGGCCGAACAGGTGCAGCGAGTTGAAGAGTTGTTGAGTTTGGTGGGTTTGAGTGGTTATCAAGAGCGTTATCCCCATGCATTATCAGGTG
>Ga0209384_1000584_pt1 | contig 22323 bp, 23 predicted proteins | sample CoawatmetaG05DNA_FD_187511 | JGI IMG/M metagenome (GOLD analysis project Ga0209384, IMG submission 187511) | Marine microbial communities from the West Antarctic Peninsula - Coastal water metaG058-DNA (SPAdes) (version 2) | ecosystem: Environmental > Aquatic > Marine > Coastal ... | reverse complement strand
ACCTTTTAGATATTTTTTTGGTGGGGATGTATTGGGACTACCAACCGTTACTTGGATTATGTTAATGGTTTTTTTTATTTTTTGGTTTTTAGGTAAGTACACTGTTCTAGGCACAAATATTTATGCTGTTGGAGGAAACCCTAAGGCAGCTAGAAGTATTGGTCTAAATGTCGATAAAATAAAAATTATAACTCTTATGATTACAAGTATGTTTTCTGCGTTAGTAGGAATACTTTTTGTAGCTAGGGTTTCTTCTGGAAACTCGACTGTTGGAGAGGGGATGGAATTTGATGTTATTGCAGCAGTTGTTGTTGGCGGCACGGCATTAGGAGGCGCAGTAGGTACTATGACAGGAACTTTATTGGGAGTCTTATTTATAGCCATGATTAGTAATGGACTTATTCATTGGGGTATTGATCCCGACTTAAATAAAGTTGTTAAGGGAATAATTATATTTTTAGCTGTTGTGATAAACTCCAATGTTACTTTTAAAAAAAATTCAGGAAATAAAGAGGAATAATGTCAATTTTAAAGTTAGAAAATATATCTAAAAATTTTGGTGCAGTGCAAGCATTAGATGGCGTAAATCTCTCCTTAGATGCTGGAGAAGTTCTAGGTCTTATGGGAGATAATGGAGCTGGAAAATCAACATTGGTAAAGATCATAGCCGGTAATTTTAAACAATCATCTGGATCTATTAGTTTTGAAAATCAAAATATTGAATTCTTGAAGCCGATGGATGCAAGAGATAAAGGAATAGAAGTTGTTTACCAAGACTTAGCTTTATGTGATAATTTGACTGCAGCTTCAAATATTTTTTTAACAAGAGAAATTACAAAAAGTTTTGGATTTATTCCTATACTTAATTTTTCTAAAATGTTTCAAAGATCAAAAGATATATTTAAAGAATTGAAATCTGAAACATTACCTGAAGAAGAAGTAAAAATGATGTCTGGGGGACAGAGACAAGCTGTAGCGATTGCAAGAACAAAATTATCTCAAGCGAAAGTAGTGTTATTGGATGAGCCAACTGCAGCCATAAGTGTGAGACAAGTAGCTGAAGTATTAGAATTAATAAAGCAACTCAAAAAACAAGGTGTTGCTGTTGTAATAATAAGTCATAGGATGCCAGATGTTTTTGCGGTTAGTGATAGAATCGCCGTTCTAAGAAGAGGACAATTAGTTGCAAATAAAAAAGCGATCGATAGTTCGCCAGAAGAAGTTACTGCTTTAATAACTGGTGCTATTGAAAGAGCATAATTAAAATATGTTAGTAGATGATACTTGGTTTAAACCTCAAATAGATAGAAAAACTCTAAAGGATCTCTCTAGAAGAAGTAACTGGGCTGGTGCCAAACATTTTTTAATTTATTTTAGCTCATTAATATTTTTTGGATATTTAACGGTGATTTCTTGGGGCTCACTATGGTGTGTTCCTTGGATTTTAATTTATGGAACTATTTGGGCTTACAGCCCTTCTAATTGGCACGAGACTTTGCATAGAACAGCTTTTAAATCTAGATTAGCAAATGATGTATTTTATTATATCAGTTCCTTTATGGGAAATTTTGAACCAATAAGATGGAGATGGAGCCATACATTTCATCATAGTCACACACTTCAAACTCAAGATGATTATGATTTTGAAATTCAAGTCGAAAGACCAACAGATCTAATAAGATTTTTTTGTCAATTTATTCCTTTCGGACAGTTATTATATCCCCACAAAACTCTTCAAGCTGAAGTAATTAAGCATGCTTTTGGAAATTTGACTGAAGTAGTTAAGCAAAATGCTCCCGAAAATGATAAAAATAAAATTATATGGAATTCAAGATTTTTTGTTTTAATTTGGTTATCTATAATTTCCTATTCATTTTTTGTCGGAAGCTGGCTTCCCATTTTTCTATTAATAATTCCTTCGTATATTGGAGCACCATTAAATCAGATTGTAAATATCACTCAACATCTAGCGGTCCCATTTGACCTTAAGGACCATAGGCTGTCTACTCATAATATAAAACTTAATCCCATTTTGAGCTTCCTGTATTATCATATGGAATATCATTTAGAACATCACTTATTTCCAACTGTCCCATCATATAATTTGCCAAAGATTCATGAGTTAATCAAAGATCAAATTCCTAAAGCGCATCCATCTCTTTTTGCGTTTTGGAAGTCCGTTCTCCCCTCTCTTGTGAAGCAAGCCTTCGATTCGAATCATACTTACAAAATAAAATAATTTAATATTTTAAAGTATGTTATTCATACTTTTTACTTTTATTCAGAAAAATATATGAATTTAAATATTTTTTTAATATAATTCATATATAAAAAACACTTTCATGGAGGAATAAATGAAATTAATAAAAATTAGTGCGATACTGATTTCTATGATGCTTATGTCATTACCGGCAAATGCAAAATATAAATTTAGTGTGCTTACACAAGTAGATACAAGTAATACATTCTGGCAAGGAATTAAAAGAGGTATGGACGATGCTTGTGAAACTTTAGACGTAGATTGCCAACTAGTTTTCAATCAAGAAAATGGAAACTTACAAATGCAACTAACAAATTTAGAGGCATTAGTTGAGCAGGGAATAGATGGTATTTCTTTAGTGATCGTTGAAGATAATATGTTTGATGAGGCAGTGCAAAAAGCAATCGATGCAGGCATTCCCGTTATCACAACAAATGTTGACGACTCTCAAGGTGCTGCTGGAAATGCAAGATTAGCTTTTGTAGGTCAAGATTTATTTCAAGCTGGCTACGAACTCGGTAAAGAACTTTCAAAGCAATTTCCTGATGGAGATACTCATGTATTGTTAGGTTTATCTGCTCCAGGCCAGAGTTGGGCTGAAGCTAGAATTGGCGGAGTAAGAAAATTTATGGAAGAATATAAAGCTGCTAATCCTGGAAAAAAAGTTACATGGGACACGATTGATTCCGGTCTTGACACTAGTGTTACCGGTCAAAGAATTTGTGCTTATGTTCAAGGACATCCAGAGACAACTGCATATTTTGATGCGGGATTCTGGGGAGCTGGAGCTGGAAACTGCCTAAGAGATCTTGGCTATAAGCCAAATGAATTTCTAATGGGTATGTTTGATCTTGTTGATATTGTAATGGATGAAATGGATGAAGGTTATGTTCACTTGACCATTGACCAACAACCATACCTCCAAGGATATCTTCCTATTCTACAAATGTATTTAATGAAAGAATTTGGTTTAAGCGCTTGGGATGTAAACACTGGTAAGGCCTTTGTTTATCCTTCTGACGTTTCCGTTGTTCGTAAATATATTGAAATGGGCGTAAGATAATAAAATAATTAATCTTATTAAGTGGTCACTCTTTATTTTCCAAATAAGGTGGCCACTTGAATTAAAATGTTCAGTAAAAATAAAATCAAATCTTTACTATCTAGGCCTGAGTTTAGTGCTCTTGCAATTTTCATATTTCTTTTAGTTATATTTGCATTTGCAAATGACCATTTTTTAAATTCTCGAAACTTTATGGTTATTCTTTCAACCTATCCTGAGTTAGCCCTAGTAGCTTTAGGAATAACAATTTTGATGATCTCAGGGGAGTTTGATTTATCTGTAGGTTCAGTTTTTGCCGTTTCTCCCATAGTCACTATGATATTAATATCCGACCATGAATTACATTATATAGCATCTATACTAATAGGTCTTTTAGCAGCAGCATCTATTGGCTTTATAAATGCAGTGGTGACAATAAAATTTAAGATACCCTCTTTCATTGCAACTCTGGGAATGCTTTTTATGGCAAGGAGTATGGCTGTTGTTATAAGTGGCGGCTTTCCTCCTAGTGTTCCAAAAGACCTACCCACAGAATGGCTAGTTGGAAGAGTTGATATGTTTAGAGTTTCTATATTTTGGCTAATAGGAATAGCTTTAATTTGTAATTATATTTTAAAGAAAACCAATTTTGGAAACTGGATTTTTGCGACTGGTGAAAACCCAAAAGCAGCTCAAGATTTAGGAATTAATACTTTTAAAGTTAAGGCAACTTGCTTTGTATTATGCTCTATGTTGGCTGGATTTGCTGGAATTATTCAATCTTTTAGAATTAAGTCTGTTATTACGAGTCTTGGTCAAGGATTAGAGTTACAGGCAATAGCTTCTGCTGTGGTGGGAGGTGCTTCTTTAATGGGTGGAATAGGTTCTGCCTTTGGTGCTTTAATTGGAACTTTGCTCCTCTCAATTATAGACAACATACTCATATTATCTCGTGTCGATGGAAACTGGTTTAAATTTGCTGTTGGTGCATTAATAGTCATAGCAGTTATTCTCAACACTGTTACTAAAAATACAGCAGATAAAATAAGATTGAAGGATGATGAATAATTCAAATATGGAATTATTAAAATGTTCTCAATTAAATAAATGGTATGGGAACTTACATGCCTTGAAGAATGTGGATCTCACTATTAATAAAGGAGAAGTGATCGGTTTAATTGGAGATAATGGTGCCGGGAAGTCAACTTTAATTAAAATTATTTGTGGGGTGCACAGTCTAGATAAAGGTGAAATATTTTTTGAAGGAAATAAGGTAAATATTAAAAATCCTAAAACTGCAATGAATTTAGGAATAGAAACAATCCATCAGTACAACACAATGTTTCAAGAAATGTCTATTGCTAGAAATGTTTTTATCGGAAGAGAGCCTAAAAAATTTGGATTAAAATCTTTAGGCGTTCTTGATGAAAAAAAAATGAATAAAGAATCGATGGAGGCTATTAATGAAGTTGGTCTTGATTTAAGATCTCCTCATATACCCGTTAAGGAATTATCTGGAGGTGAAAGACAAGGAGTATCAATAGCAAGATCCATGTACTTTAAATCAAAAATGTTAATTTTAGATGAACCCACAAATCACCTATCAGTAAAAGAAACTTTGAAAGTTTTAGAATATGTGAAGAGTTTGTCTAGCATGGGAATAGGTAGTATTTTTATAAGTCATAATCTCTACCACATTCATGAAATTGCAGATAGAATTGTTGGAATGGCAAGAGGTGAAAAAGTTTGCGATATGAATAAGAGGGATACTACAGTTAACGAATTAATTAAACTTATAGGATAAAAATATGACAAAAAAAAAATTAACAGTCTATGAATTATTAAAATTAAAAGGAAAGAAACAAATACATGAAGTGTATGTAAATAATGTAGAGGAAGCTGCTGCTGCTGAAGAAGCAGGAATGGACATGATAGTTACTGCCTATGGAATGCCTTGGCATGGTATTCATGGCACTCTAGACGATGTTAAAAGAATTAGAGAAGCTGCACCAAATACACATTTAATGAGTGCTGCTCCAGAGAGATCTTTTGCAAGTCCTACAGAAGCGATACAAGCAGCTTATAAGTTAATGACTATTGGATGTGATTCTTTTTATACGAACAATAGCGCTAAATTAATTAAAGAATTAAGAACAGAAAATGTTCCTGTAATCAGTCATATAGGATTAGTTCCAGGTAATAATACTTGGATTGGTGGTTATAGAGCAATTGGAAAAACAGCTGAAGAAGCAATAGGTGTTGTAAGGCATGCTATGGAACTTGATGATGCGGGAGCAATTGGACTCGAAGTTGAAGTGGTTCCACCTCAAGTAGCTGAAATAATTACAAAAAAAGTAAAGCTTCTTACAATTTCAATGGGTAGCGGATCAACCTGTGATGGGCAATATTTATTCTCACAAGACGTACTAGGCTATACAAAAGGGCATATGCCGAGACACGCTAGAGTATATAGGAATTTTAGGCAAGAATTTGAACGTTTACATATTGAAAGAGTTGATGCTTTTAAAGAATATATAAAAGACGTTGAGGAAAAAAAATTCAATGATCCTAAAGTAACTGTGGGTATTAGTGAAAAAGAGTACGAAAATTTTCTCAATTTAGCTGATAAGATTTAATTATTTAAAATCACTCAATATAGTAATTAATTCCATAATAATGATTGAAATCAATTATATGAAGAATACAGTCTTAGACTAATTTAAATAGAAAGATTATAAAATATGGGAAAAAATCTAGATAAAAAAAAAGAAGTAAAAAAACCAGCTTCTAAAAGTATGAAAGAAAAAAGAAAAGAAAAAAAAGAGAAAAAAAAGAATTAAATTTTAGTAAAAAGCATCATTCCAAAATTTAATTTATAACAAGAGTTATAAATTAATTGGATAAATGATATTCAAAGAAGATAAATTATGAATATTTTAATTTTAGATTATGGAATGGGCAATATTAAGTCCGTATATAAAAGACTCTATAAAAATGACATTAACCTTAGAGTTTCTTCTCTTCCTAATGATATCGAATGGGCTGATAAAATTGTTTTAGTTGGCGTAGGTCACTTTAAAAATGCGATGGATAATCTTATGCAATTAAATTTGCTAGAAGAGCTTAATAATTTTGTCATGAACAAAAAAAAACCAATTTTGGGAATTTGCCTAGGAATGCAACTAATGTGTGATTTTAGCGAAGAAGGAAATGTAAATGGTCTTGGCTGGATTAGAGCAAAAAGTAAAAAATTCATAACAAATAATAAGTTAAAATTTAAAATTCCTCATATTGGATGGAATCAGATTAAGATTAAAAAAGATTCTAATTTACTAAATAAAATTGAAGAGTTGTCAGAGTTTTATTTTGTCCATACTTATTTTGTTGAGCCATTAAATAAAGATATTGTTTTAAGCCAAACTGACTACATCCATGATTTTTGTTCAGCTTTTCAAAAAGATAATATAATTGGGACTCAATTCCATCCTGAAAAAAGTCATCAAGCGGGAGAAATTTTTTTAAAGAATTTCATAGATATATGATTAATGTTTAGACCAAGATTAATACCGGTATTGCTTATTGAAGATGGAATGCTAGTTAAAACTAAAAAATTTAAATCAGGAGTTTATGTTGGAGATCCAATTAATGCTGTTAGAATTTTCAATGACCTCCAAGCCGATGAATTAATTTTCTTAGATATCTCTGCATCCAAAAATAAAAAAACTATTTCCTTAGAGTTAATTGAAACAGTAGGAGAAGAGTCTAACATGCCCTTCTCTGTTGGAGGAGGAATTAGGACAATAGAGGATATAAAAAAAATAATTAATAGTGGCGCAGAAAGAGTTGTTCTAAGTTCAGCTGCTTGCGAAAACCCACAATTTATTAAAGAGGCTTCTGATTATTTTGGATCATCTACGATAGCAGTATGCCTAGATATTAAAAAAGATTTCTTTGGTAATTATTCAATATACTACGAAAATGGAAAGAAGAAACTTAATTTTCCTTATTTAGATTTTATATCTGAGCTAGAAACTATGGGCGTAGGTGAAATTATTATACAATCAATTTTAAATGATGGCATGATGCAAGGTTATGATTTAAATTTATTAAATAAAATATCAACCATGCTTTCTGTTCCTTTAGTTGCACTAGGGGGAGCGGGATGTATGAATGACTTTGAAAATGTTTATAAAAAAAGTTTTGTCAATGGTGTCGCTGCAGGAAGCATGTTTGTATTTCATGGTAAAGATGATGGTGTTTTGATAAACTATCCATCAAAAAAAGAAATTATAAATTTATTTAAATGAAAGTAAGAAAATTTTGAAAAATTATCAAATTTGCTCTAGATGTGTCATGGATACATCTGACCCAGATATTTATTTTGATCAAAACCAATATTGTAATAATTGCACTGATTGCATCGAACTAAGTAAGTCGCTCAGACCAAAGGGTAAAGAAAGAATTGAAAAGTTGAAATCCACTGTAAAAGAAATAAAACAAAAATCAAAAGGAAATAAATACGATTGTTTAATTGGAATGAGTGGTGGGATAGATAGTAGCTATCTGGCTTACTTGGTTACTGAATTAGGTCTAAGGCCTTTGGCGTTGCACATGGATAACGGCTGGAATTCAAAAGAAGCTGTTAAAAATATAAAGAATGTATGCGCGAAATTAAATATTGATTATTCTAGTCATGTATTAGATTGGAATGAGTTTAAAGACATTCAATTATCTTTTTTAAAATCATCAATAGTGGAGGTTGAGATACCTACTGATACTGCTATTTCAGGGACTCTTTATCGAATGGCTGCGAAACACAATATCAAATATATTATCAGCGGGTGCAATCTAGCCTCTGAAGGCATTTTGCCTAAGAAATGGTTTTATGATCCTAACGATAAAAGACTTTTCATGTCCATACAAAAGATATTTGGAAAAGAAAAAATCAAAAATTTTCCTTTCTTTGATTATAAAAGACAATTTTATTACAAATTTTTCAGAGGGATAAAAATGGTCTATATACTAAACTTATATGATTATGATAAAGAGAATGCAAAAAAAATTCTCAATGAAAAACTAGACTATACTGATCATGGGGGTAAGCATCATGAATCAGTATATACAAGATTTGTGCAAAGTTATGTTCAGCCGGTGAAATTTAATTTGGATTATAGAAGAGCCACTTATTCATCTTTAATTTGTTCTGGTTTTATAACAAGAAAAGAGGCTTTAAAAATTCTAGAAAATTCACCTTATGAAATAGATCAAATAGAAAAAGATAGATATAGCATATGTAAGTAAAAAATTTGGCATTACAGAAGATGCTTTTAAGGCCATCCTCAATAAACCAGCTAAGTCTTATAAAGATTATAAAAATAATGAAAGTTTTTTAACGATGATTTATACCATTTATAGAGCTATTTTTAATTAGATTATTTATTGAACTAATTTATTATAAATATAATTTTCATATTGGTTTTTTAGAATGACACTGACTTATGTTAAGTTAATGTTACTTTAAAAAAATTAAACATGCATGAAAAATAAATTTAAAACATTACCTCGTGAATTTAAAAGTGGGATAAACAATGATGTTGTTATTAAAGATATGGGCACTATAAGTTTATCCGATGATGAGCAAATAACTTTTTAACTGATAGTAATGCTCAATACGATCTCGCCAGAAAATCCTGGGGCTTTTATGCAACTCCTTCAGTTAACTCCCGATTGAAAAAATTTAATTTCAAAACAGCTATTGTGAAAAATACATTTGGAAAATATTTCATAATGATTGTTGAAATAGACAAAATGGATAAATTCCTTCAATACTTAAAGAAGGATAATCAAATTATTATAGAGTGGATAGATGAGAGATGATTTTCTCATATTTAAAAAAATCATTTTTCAAGGTTTGCATGAAGATAAACTCAAAAAATCACCTTCTATTAGTTATATTATAAGTAATATTTGTTAATAACTTTTTTTTAAAAAGTTTTAGGATCCATCTAGCCTAATTGGTAAAAAACCCTTCAAATTTTCTGCATTGAAATTAATACAATTGAAGCATAAGATTTCTTGAAATTAAGCAACTAAAATACGATTGATACGTAAAAAAATGAGACAAATATGAAGCCAAATAATCTTGAATCCTTATGGATGCCTTTCACACCAAATAAGTCCTTTAAAAAAGATCCTAGGATTATTGTGGGCGCAAAGGATATGCACTTCATTAGTGATGATGGTAGAGAAATACTAGATGCTACTGCGGGGCTATGGTGTGTAAATGCCGGTCATGGAAGAAAAAAAATTCAAGATGCTGTCTACAATCAAATTGGTGAATTAGATTACTCTCCCCCTTTTCAATTTGGACATCCTAAACAGTTTGAACTTGCAAACCGATTAGCTGAAATGTTTCCTGAAGATATGAATCACGTCTTCTTTTCTAACTCTGGTTCGGAAGCCGTTGACTCCGCTTTAAAAATTGCCCTTGCCTATCAAAGGGCAAGAGGTAAAGCTTCTAAAACAAGACTAATTGGGAGAGAGAGAGGATACCACGGTGTGGGTTTCGGAGGAATATCTGTTGGAGGTATGGTTAAAAATAGAATGTATTTTGGGAGCATGTTAAGCGGTGTTGATCATCTAAGGCATACTCATAACCCAGAATTAAATGCTTTTAGTAAAGGCCTTCCTGAACATGGAGCTGAGCTTGCAAATGATTTAGAGAGACTTGTTCAACTTCATGATGCTTCAACTATTGCAGCAGTCATTGTTGAACCAATAGCTGGATCAACTGGGGTTCTACCCCCTCCAAAAGGATACCTTAAAAAGCTAAGAGAAATTTGCACCAAGCATGATATTTTGTTAATTTTTGATGAAGTCATTTCAGCATTTGGCAGAATGGGAACTCCAACAGCTGCAGAATTTTTTGATGTCACGCCTGATATTATCTGTTGCGCTAAAGCTCTAACCAACGCAACTATTCCGATGGGAGCTACGGTTGTTCAAGATCACATCTACAATTCTATGTTGGAGCATGCCGATGCACCTATTGAATTATTTCATGGCTATACATACTCAGGACATCCAGTGGCTTGTGCTGCAGCGCTGGCATCTTTAGATATTTATAAAGAAGAAGGATTGTTTGAAAGCGCAGTAGAGAGTGCCAAACATATGCAAGAAGCAGCTCACTCATTAAAAGGTACTAAAAATGTGATTGATATTCGCAATATGGGTTTAATTGCTGCAGTAGAAATTGAGGCCCGACAAGGAGCAGTTGGATCTAGAGGTTTTGAAGCTATGAAAAAAGCTTGGGAACTCGGCGTAATGATCAGGGCAAATGGAGATACTATAGCTTTTTCTCCTCCTTTAATTGTTAAGAATGATCAAATTGATGAAATGTTTGATGTGACTAAAAAAGCTATCGAGTCTTTAAATTAAATAACAAATCTTGGCCATTCAGCAGCCACAGCTTTTATATCCAAGGACGAAGACAACCCTCCCCCATACCATTTAACTATTTGTAAGAATAAATGATCATTAGCACTACTAATTAATGCATTAAATATAGAATTATACTAATTTACTTAGGTGAGACAAAAAGAAAAATTTTATTAGTTTTTTTTATAGATTATAAAGATTTAAGAATTAAAATGAATTCAAATTCAAATTATGAAAAATAAAAAAAAGGAGACTTTTAATGAGCGATATTAGTAAATGTCCTGTAATGCATGGTTCAGTAACCAATGGTAAGGAAAAAGGTAATTCAAATCTTAATTGGTGGCCTAATCAGCTCAACTTAAACATACTCCATCAACATGATAGAAAATCAAATCCAATGCCTGAGGATTTTAATTATAGAGAAGAATTCAAAAAACTTGATTACGACGGATTAAAAAAAGACCTTAGCAATCTTATGACAGATTCACAAGATTGGTGGCCTGCAGATTATGGACATTATGGTCCTTTTTTTATAAGAATGACTTGGCATGCAGCTGGAACTTATAGAACTGGGGATGGTCGAGGTGGTGGAGGAACAGGCTCTCAACGATTTGCACCAACAAATAGCTGGCCTGATAATGTAAATTTAGATAAGGCAAGGCGACTACTGTGGCCTATAAAACAAAAGTATGGAAATAAGATTAGTTGGGCTGATTTGTTAATACTTACTGGAAATATTGCTATTGAATCTATGGGCGGTAAGACATTTGGTTTTAGTGGAGGTCGTGAAGATATTTGGGCTCCTGAAGAAGATATATACTGGGGTAAAGAAAAAGAATGGTTAGCTAATGAGCGTTATACCGGTGATCGTGAACTTGAATACCCTTTAGCGGCGGTTCAAATGGGTTTGATTTATGTTAATCCTCAAGGACCTGATGGAAATCCCGACCCACTTGCTAGTGCTAGAGATATTCGAGAAACTTTTGGCCGTATGGCTATGAATGATTATGAAACTGTAGCTCTTACTGCAGGCGGACATACTTTTGGTAAATCTCATGGTGCGGCAAGTGAAAGTCACAAAGGCCCTGAACCTGAAGCAGCTTCTATAGAAGAAATGGGATTTGGTTGGACTAGTGATTTTGGATCTGGCTCCGGGAGAGATACTATCTCGAGCGGTATTGAGGGAGCCTGGACCGCCAACCCAATTCAATGGGATAATGGATATTTTGATTTACTTTTAAATTACGATTGGGAACTTACAAAAAGTCCCGCTGGAGCTCATATTTGGCATGCTGTGAATGCTAAAGAAGAGCATTTGGCTCCTGAAGTCGATGATCCAACAATTAAAGTGCCAACAATGATGACTACTGCAGATATGGCCATGAAAGAAGATCCTGAGTATAGAAAAATTTCAGAGCATTTTCATAAAAATCCTGATGAATTTCAAGATGCATTTGCAAGAGCTTGGTTTAAACTACTCCATCGTGATATGGGCCCTATTTCTCGATATATTGGACCTGAAGCTCCAACTGAAGAACTAATTTGGCAAGACCCAGTGAACCCAGGAAAATCAAATTACAATGTAGATGAAGTTAAAAAAAAGATTACTGAAAGTAAACTATCTATCAAAGAAATGGTTGAAACTGCTTGGGCTAGTGCGTCAACATTTAGAAAATCAGATAATAGAGGTGGAGCAAACGGATCTCGTATAAGACTTGAACCTCAAAAAAATTGGGAAGCAAATAAACCAAATCAACTTGCCAAAGTTATAGAAGTTTATGAGACCATTTCCTCTGAAACAGGAGTGTCGATTGCTGATATTATAGTATTAGCAGGAAATGTTGCGATTGAGAATGTTACAGGTATGAACATTCCTTTTATTCCAGGTAGAGGAGATGCCACTCAAGATCAAACTGATATCGATTCTTTCTCTGTACTCGAGCCTCAGGCAGATGGATTTAGAAACTATCTTAAGAAAAACTTTATGGTAAGTCCTGAAGAATTTATGATTGATAAAGCTCAACTACTTGGGCTTTCGGCATCCGAGATGACAGTACTTTATGGAGGGTTAAGATCAATTGGAATAAGCTCTGATGATAGAGGTCTTTTTACAAATGATACGAAAAAATTAACTAATGATTTTTTTGTAAAGCTTCTTGATATGGATGTCAAATGGGAGCCTACAGGTAGTAATTCTTATCAAGCGATAAGTCGAAAAACTGGTGAAAAAGTAAGAAGGGCATCAAGAACTGATATCGTTTTCGGCTCTAACTCTCAATTAAGGGCCTTGGCTGAAGTGTATGCTCAGTCAGATTCAGAAAAAAAATTTCTGGATGATTTTGTGAAAGCCTGGTCAAAAGTAATGAATTTAGATAAATTTTAAGTTTATATTTAAAGATATTTGATATGAGACAATAAGACGGATAAAGCCTATTTAATTGGGATTAATTGAGATTAGTATCTTTTATTATTATTAAAATTGTTTGATAAAAGAAAGGTGACTAAACATGATAAGAATAATTATAAGCATAATACTAATATCTATAACTCATAATTCATTAGCTTTAGAAAAAATTAAACTATCTCTAGACTGGTTTCCTCAAGCAGAACATGGTGGTTTTTTCCAAGCTATTGCAAAGGGATATTATTTTGATGAGGGTCTTGAAGTTGAAATAGTTCCTGGTGGTCCTGGAGTTAATACAAAAGCAATGTTAATGGCTGGTCAAGTAAAATTCAATATAGGTGGAAGTGCGGGTGCACTAAATTATGTAAAACAAGATTTACCTTTTAAGGTTGTTGCTGCCTTTTTTCAAAAAACACCTCAGATAATGATGTCTCATCCAAACCAAAATATTGATCATCCTTCTGATTTTAAAGATAAAACAATTTTCTTATCCAATTTTGGTAGGATGTCTTTTTGGCCTTTTATAAAATCTAAATATAATCTTAAGGATGATAATCTTAAAAATTATAATTTTAACTCCCAACCCTTTATTGATGATGTCCAATCTATTCAACAGGGCTATCTTTCAAGTGAGCCCTTTGTTATAAAAAAAATAACTGGTTTTGAGCCTATAATTCATTTAGTAGCTGACCATGGCTTTACCGCCTACGCTAATACAATAGAAACTTCGCTTTACACAATAAAGAATGATCCTCAAATTGTCAGTGGTTTTATTAAAGCTTCCAAAAAAGGATGGTCTAGCTTTCTCAATGAAGATCCATCAGCTGCATATGATTTAATCCAAAAAATTAATCCTGATATGCCTTCCGATAAATTAAAATATGCTCATAAAATGATGAAGGAATTTAATCTTATTGAGATAGAAGGTATTGAAATTGGCTCTATGAGCGAAAATAGATGGAAATCTTTTTATGAAAAGTCCAAAGAATTAGGAGTTTATGAGCAAGATTTGGACTATAAAAAAGCTTACACTCTGGAATTTTCTAACTAAAATCATTTATACATGGCCTTAAGATTATTAACAGATAGAGATAGAAAAAAAAATATAGATGATAATGAGTTAAATTTGATAGCTCAATTATCATCTATATCAAAAAAGTTTAAATCTGCAAAAACCGAATCTATTAAAGATATTAATTTAGAGATTTATCAGGGTGATTTTCTTTCAATAATAGGCCCCTCAGGATGTGGTAAAACTAGTATCTTAAAAATTATGTGTGGGCTGTTAAGGCCTTCTTCAGGTAAGATTAATTGGCCAACTTCAAATTTTCAAAACTCTCCTGAAAATCCTGCTAACTTGAGTTTTGTATTTCAAGAACCTAATTTATTACCATGGATAAACGTATATGAAAATATTAAACTTCCACTTAAAGTGCTAGGCGAGAGTGGATATAAAGCAGATGAAAAGATTTATGATGTGATTAATCTTGTAGGCCTGAAAGGCTTTGAGAATTACTATCCAAGGCAATTATCTGGCGGTATGAGTATGAGGGTTTCTATCGCTAGGGCGTTAGTAACTCAACCAAAAGTCTTATTAATGGACGAGCCATTTAGCGCCTTAGATGAAACTAGAAGATATGGCTTAGCTCAAGAAATATTAAAAATTAAAAAAGAAAAAAAGTTAACTGTTGTGTATGTTACTCATAGTATCTACGAGTCTGTACTTCTCTCTAATAGAATTTATGTGATGCAGGCAAATCCAGGAAAGATATTTGAAGAGTTTGATTTTTCAAATCAGAATAAGTCTAAAGATTATCGTTTTACCTCCCAATTTATTGAGCAAGCTAAGATAGTAACTAATTCTCTAGAAAGATCACAACTTGTTAAGTAAAAGAACACATTCAACTCTATCCGCGGTTGTTATATTTATTCTGTGGGAAGCTTCTTTTCATTTATTTGATATGAAATGGTACTTACTTCCTCCACCATCAATGATATTTAATTCTATGTTAGACAATGCTTACTTGCTTTTTAGTTCTCTAGCCACAACTCTTAGAATTGCTTTTACAGCTCTTATTTTGTCTATTATTATCAGCTTTAGCTTAGCAATAATTTTTTATCTATCTAAATTTGCTGAAAGATCAATTATGCCAATAACTGTTACACTTCAAGTGACACCTATAATAGCAATTGCTCCATTAATTTCTATTTGGGTCAATAGTTCTGAACTGGCAACTCTTGTTTGCGCTTTTCTAGTAGCTTTTTTTCCTCTTTTGGCAAATACAATGTCAGGACTAAAAAGTACTGAGAAAAATCATTTGGAATTAGTTCAACTATATGGGGCAAATAAATATCAAGTTTTAAGATATGTCGTTATTCCAAGCGCATTACCTTTTTTCTTATCTGGTTTGAAAGTAAGTAGCGGTTTAGCATTAATAGGCGCAGTCGTTGGAGAGTTTGTTATTGGACCTATTTCAGGCCACAGCGGTCTAGCATATCGTATAATTGAATCAGGATATCAATTAGATATTCCTAAAATGTTTGCGTCTGTATTCTTAATTTCAATATCTGGAATACTTTTATTTAATTTGATTAAATTAATAAGCTTCATAGTGCTTAGAAAGTGGCACTCCAGTTTTCAACAATTAGATTAATCTATTATTAATTCAGGACAGTTATCTTTAAGAGCATTTAGGAAATTTACATTAGCTTCTTCTAAGTAAGAAGGTGTTATATCTCTTTGAAAATATATTTCATATCCTTCTTCAACTGTTTCGCAAGCTGACTGGGTATAAGTTGGAACTATAAGAACAAAAATTGGAAAAAGACAAAAGCAAAACCCTAAAGCAATCATTAGGAGATCAAATTTTGAAGTGCCTTCTCTAAGTGTCAGTGCTTGTCTCATTGAGATATAATATATAAGTCCTAGTTAAAATTTTCAATTAATCTTTATTCATACCCAGTTGAATATAATTTGCTGATAGTTTAAAGTTCATTTTTATATCATAGGAGATCTAAATATCATGAAAAGCTTTAAAGAACTAATTGGCCAAGCAAATAGCGAAATTAATACAATTTCTGTGGAAGATTTAGTGAAAGATATCAATAAAGATAATATTGTTGTTATTGACGTACAATCTAAAGACGCTGTAAAAAAAACTGGAATGATACCGGGAGCTATACATGCTGAAAGAGGTATGCTTGAATTTCACGCTGATCAAAGCGAAGAAAATCCTTTTAGAATATCAGAGTTAGATCCTAGTAAAAAAATAGTCGTTTATTGTGGTGTAGGCGGTCAAGGCGCTTTGTCAGCAAAAACTTTGAAAGATATGGGCTTTAAAAATGTATCTAATCTCGAAGGTGGCGTAAAAGCTTGGAAAGATTCTGGTCAAAATACTACATAGGTTATTTCAGTTAAAGATGGGAGACGATGACTCAAGAAATTTAATTTTAATCTTCAGCTAATAATCCCCAGATACTTTTATCCAATATGACCCAACCTTTAATGGTTTTTCCATTATGATTAACTTCAACTTTTGCCATATTATTTTTAATTTTAATTAAAGAAATTATTTTTGGTGCAATAATCTCTGCTTTTATCCGAGTTTTAAAAGATTCTTTTTTATAAGAATTAAATAAGTATAAATTTTTATCTTTTTTAAGTAATAATCTTCGTTTTTTAGACAATTGAGTATGAAAAATCCATCCTGTAATTCCATTAAAAAGTTCTACTTGGTACCACTCGATTATATTTCCTCCAGCGTTATAATCTCTAAGAACTTTAACGGGCATTCCCACCTGTGTTAAAGTAAATTTAATTGTCTTTAAATTTGGATCAAGAAGTTCTGGATAGTGTCTTAAATTTACCTCTTTATATTTTAAAGATTTAAATTTAGGAAATACTTCACATAATGAAATAGCCGGCAAAAGAAAAAGTAATAGGATTAATTTCATAAATTTAAATAAATATTAGTTTGTTAAAAAATAGGGGTAAACAAAAAAATATTAATTAATTAGCACTAATTTTTATAAATTAATGGCTAGTAATGGTTCTTATAGATAATTAGTCGTATAAGGATCTTAAAATCACAAAATAAAATCTAAATTTTTAAAAATAACTATTAAACTCACTCATCGAAATTTATTTCATTTAAAATAGCCACGACTGCTTTTCTATTCGCTGCTATATCTATAAGCGAAGTTTTATCAAACTGAGAATCTCCTAAGAGTGCAGAGACTTTTTCAGCAGGTTTTACATCTGGATTTGCCGGGAATTCATAATTATCACTTGCGTAAATAGCTTGCGCTTCTTCACTTACTAAAAATTTTAAAAAATGTAAGGATTTTTCTTTAGTGTTCTCATTAATTAATGTGATGCCTGATATATTAATATGAGTTCCTTTTTTATTTTGATTAGGAAATACTGGGTCAACTTTTTCAAGCCATTTTTTTTGATCTTTGTTATCAAGCATCTTAAAATAATAATAGTGATTTGCATAAGCTACATCACAAACACCAGCCGCAATTGCTTTGACTTGATCTCTATCATTGCCCTGAGGTTTTCTTGCTAAATTAGATTTAAGCTTTATTAGATAATCTTTTAACCATAGCTCATTGTAATTTTCCATTAAGCTAGAAAAAAGTGAAACATTATAAGGATGAAAACCTGATCTCATACAAACTTTGCCTTTAAAGTTATCATTAACTAAATCTTCATAATCTATACTTGTGATATTCTTGTGTTTTGCTACATAAATTATTCTTGCTCTTTGGGTTAAAGCCACCCAATGATTACTTTGTAAGTAATCTGGAATTGTAATTACTTTAGGTATTTCTATCGATGCGCCCGCATTTGAAATTTGCATTAACCTTGCAATATCAGACGATAAGAAAATATCTGCAATAGGCTGACTTTTTTCAATAATGACTTTTTGTACTAAACCTTTTTTTGAAAATATCCATTCCACTTTTATATCATTTGCTTTCTCATAAGCTTTTATCAGTGGTTCAATTAAAAAAGGTTGTCTTTCGGAATAAATTTTAAGAGAGGCAGCATTAAGAGTACTGTATATTAACGAAAATAGACCAATCACTATAAATAATTTTGAAATATTGATTAATAATTCTTTTATATCAAATTTGATAATTTTTATTTTGAACATTTTAAATAAGGAATATATAAAAAAAATAAAAAATAAATAGTAATAAAAATAATCTATCTATTACTAATATCTATTAGTTTTTTGTATTTACTTCCAGTAAATATTTAAGACATTTTTAGTTTGATAATTTACTTAAGATTTCTTAAGTGAATAACTTTTTTTTTGAATATACTTAATATTTCTATCAACGGCTGTATATATATATTTTTTAAATTATGTATATTTTCATTATTTATTTTACCAATACCTAAAGTTAAATTTTTTGTATCTTCAGAATGGTGAAGTGAATTAAACAACCAATCCCAAATTGCCAAAGAAACTCCAAAATTTTTATCATGATGTTCTTTTGATATTGAGTGGTGAATATGATGTTGAGCAGGAGAAATAAAAATAAACTCCATCCATTTCCAGTATCTAATGCTAATATGTGAATGCCTTAAATTAGATCCACATATATTGAAAATAAAAATAAAAACATTAACACCTAAAACTGTTAATAGATTTATATTATTTCCAAATAAAAAAATAAAGGATGACAGCATAATAGCTTGTGTAAAAATTGATCTTAATGAAAAAATTATACCTTCTAAGGGATGTGTTCTAAAAACAGTCATAGGTGTTAGATTTGTAGCTGAATGATGAACTTTATGAAGCGCCCATAAAAAATGCCATTTATGCATCCATCGATGGATTATAAATTTTGTAAAATCATCTAAAATAAAGTGAAATAGGGTAAATAGTGATATTACTATATATATTGAAAAATGACTCAGCATACCAGAGCTTAACCAAGAGATAGTATGAAAATAATAATATAAAGCAGTCGCTATACTTAATTGAGTAATTAATACCGGAGAAACTACGAACATTATTATTTGATTGATAAGAAAAATTTTGTAATCACTTTTTGCAGATTTTGAAAATAATAGTTTTGGATTAAAAATAATTTTTATTGCATTTTTGAAAGAGTTTTTTTTATTAAATATAAGCCAAAGTGTTGCTATTATTAATGATATTAAAATATAAAAAATAAAAACTCTTTTTTTAGGATTGGTAAACTGTGAGAATATATTTAAAAGTAAGTCTGATATAAATTCCATTAAAATTATTATACACCCTAACCTTAGGAGCGTCACGAACCTATTAAGCGGCTAACCTAAAGATTAAGAGCACAACTTGTTAGTCATGCTCTTAAAAAATAATTATTAGTCGTTTTCAGCAGAATCTGAACTACCTAAAGTAGCTGCCAAGTCTGACATATTGCCAAGCTGATCATGTGATTTAGCAGTTACACCATACACATCAACCATGAGCTTTTGAACTTTGAGCATGTGTAATTTATTTTCATTCCAAGAAAAGTTTTTACCCATTACATAGTTTCCATCAGCATCCATACCAACAACTTGTGTTTCGTCCATCAACATAGGTCCCATTCCAACCATTCTGTTTAGACCAACAGCTGTTTCACCTAGATTACTTTTTCCAGTCTGAAGTGCTAAAGCAAACCCTTTTAATTCACCCCAATACTTCATGTATTTACCAAATAATTTAGGAAGATCTGCATCATCAACTGTTTCTAGCTTTACTAATGTTTCGTAAGTTTCACCGGCATATTTAAATACCGCTTCAGCAATAACTTTTTGCCAATTAGTTGCAATTGTATCTGCATAAGCCAAAAGTTTAGCTCTTTGAGCATCATTTAAATTTTCACCGTTAGCTGATGTGATAAGTTTTCTTCCGTCTAAGAATGCTCTATTAATGGTTTCAAGATAATTAGTGTTTCCACCTTTATCAAAACTTGAAGCATAATATGCGTGAGCGAATACGTACTCAGATTTTAGATCAACTTTGCCATCTTTATTATAGTCAGCGGAAGCCATATCTTTTCTTTTAGCTACATTATAATTTTGCTCTGCAGTTAGTGTCAATGAGTGAGCAGCAGCTCCCCAGTAACCCCAAGCTTCATCCCAAACATGCTCTTTACCAGTATAACAAGCACCATTTTTATATGCTTTACCATTTGGCTTAGTATCTGCGGCTAATTTTTCATCAAGATAGCCATCTACAGCTGCGTTATAAAAAACTGCTCCCATAGCAAACTTTGAAATTAATTGTTGGTAGTCATATCCGGCAGATACATCTTTTCCACCAGTAACAGCAGCTTTAGTAATCATGGATTCTAAAACTTCAGGACCAGTCATATCTCCAGGCCATCCATTAATAATGCCTTTATACGTCTTACCAGATAAATTTTTACCTGACGAGATACCCGCCATATAGCCTTGCAGGATTTTGAAATCACCATTGGAAACTGGTGCGTGAATGGTTTTATTTTTATCTGACCCTTTATAATAGGCCATCATTTCAGTTAGATCTCCTGATTTAACAAGAGACTTAAGGCTGTCATGCTGAACATGACGAGCGATTTGTCCAGTATAAGAGACTGAGTTTGAACAGTCTGCTGACGCTCCCTTTAAAGTTATAGGGAATGGACCATAAACGTCATCATTACTAAAAATTGGTTGAATTAATCCAAATGATAAAAATGATAACACTATTGTTTTTAATAAGGTTTTTTGTTTTTTCATAATGGGCAGAAGGTAACAAAAAAAAAATTTTATGCAAAAGAAGATAAATTAAAGATTTAATTTCACAAATAATTGATGTTTTCTGAATATACTTTCAGAATTCATTATTTAATAGAAATTATTTTTTTTTAAGATTAATTACCATTGAATATTCTTTAAGTAATTCTAGGCAAGCCGGCAATGGCAAATCTTTGTGTAATTGCTTATATTCAGCATAATCATAAATTTTATTTTCATCTTCATTAAATACATGTATGTGATCAGATGTATTGGTGTCATAGAAATATTGTTTATCCACCGTAAGGCGTTTTAAAAAACCTTTATCGCTTAAGGTATTGAGATTTTCAAAGAGAGTCGTGTAAGAAAAAAAACTACCTGAATCTTTTAAATTCTGCTCAATGGAATTGACACAGAAGTGCTTATCTTTTCCATCAAAAATAGCCTTTAAAAGAACTATTCTTTGTTTAGTTTGCCTCCAACCACAATTATTAAGAACGACATCTATTTCTTTTTTTGAAGCTTTACTTAAATTTACCATTAATTAATTATAATTTCTTTTATTAAAAATTTCAATATCACTTTATTAGTTTTTATTGAATAGTATCTACTGCTTACAGTCGCACCCTCAAGTTTAAAATTCACTCAGGATGAGGTCTACATGTATTTAAAACTTATCCTTTAAGAGCAGTTTTTAATGGAATTAGCGATATTCATAATTAACTTGATGTACATTGTGACTCCACTATCTAAATTTGCTCCCAATGGATCCATTGTGCCTGTTAAAATATTTGTATCATTTGCCAGTGTCTCAATTATTTTAGGGTTATGTTGAGGCTCAGAAAAAATGCACTTAATATTTTTTTCTTTAATAAGATTTTGAATATCAACTATCTGTTTAGCTCCCGGTAGTACATCGGGATTTAATGTAAGTGCACCAGCAGAAGTTACTCCAAATCTTTTTTCAAAATATTGGTAAGCATCATGAAATACAACATAGCTAATATTTTTTGATAATGATTGGTTAACTTCTTCTATAAGCCCATCAAGATCTTCTATTGTTTTATCAGCATTGGCCATATATATGTTTTTATTTGCAGGATCTAATTCTGAGAGCTCATGTGATATTTCTATAACCATTTTTTTTGCATTGACTGGGTCAAGCCATAGATGCGCATCAAATTCTCCATGATTATGTTCATCATGATCATCATGGTCATCTTCTTTATGTCCGTCATGATCTTCGTGATCATCATGGTCAAAGATATTGTCTTCTCTAAATTTTAATTTTTCAATGGTACCTAAATCCATAAAAGATATTTTTTCAGCATCTTTTGCTAAAGAGCTTAGGGGCTTTTCCATAAATGCCTCCAGATCCTCTCCTATCCAAAAAATAATATCTGCATCCTCTAGTAGTTTTGCATGCGAAGGTT
>Ga0209384_1000576_pt1 | contig 22681 bp, 22 predicted proteins | sample CoawatmetaG05DNA_FD_187511 | JGI IMG/M metagenome (GOLD analysis project Ga0209384, IMG submission 187511) | Marine microbial communities from the West Antarctic Peninsula - Coastal water metaG058-DNA (SPAdes) (version 2) | ecosystem: Environmental > Aquatic > Marine > Coastal ... | reverse complement strand
AAATAAGATTTTTTTCTCTATAAAGTAACAAAGTATAGTCATTCAAAACCTTATTTTTGACCTTGCTATCAATTTTTTTTTCTAGTGCTTTCCTAGCTCTAATACCAATTAAATTCATAAATTTGTTCATTTTAAACCTCCACCATATCATCTTTATGAATTACTTCTGATTTAGAAACATAGCCTAACAATTTTTCTATTTGATTAGAATGGTGACCCATAATTTTAACTATTTCATCAGATGTAAAAGAACTCAAGCCTCTAGCACACTCATTATTTTTTTTATCTAAAATTTTTATGTGATCTCCTTTATTAAATTTGCCTGATATTTTTTTTATTCCAGCAGCTAATAAACTTTTTCCAGATCTTAAAGCTTTTTTAGCACCATCATCAATTATAATAGAACCTTTTGGTGCAATTGAACTAATTATCCATTTCTTTCTTGCATCTAGTTTTGAAACCTTGGAGCTAAACCATGTACAATTATTTTTTTCAGTAATTATTGAAATAGGGTTTAGGTGCAATCCATTTGCAATCACCATATTACAACCAGCTAACTGACAGATTTTTGCTGCCTCAATTTTAGTCTGCATTCCACCACTACCATATTCATTAACACCTTTGATATTAACGTTTTTTAAATCTTTTTGTAAATCATCTACTTTTTTTATTAATTTAGCATCTTTAAATATTTTGGGATTTTTTGTGTAAAGGCCATCTACATCTGAGAGCAGAATTAAAGTATCAGCATCAGTTATTTGTGCAACTCTGGACGCCAATCTATCATTATCACCATATTTTATTTCAGTTGTAGCTATAGTATCATTTTCATTCACAATCGGAATAAACCCAAGGTCAAAAAGATTCTCAAAAGTTCTTTTTGCATTTAAAGATCTTCTTCTTTCTTCGGTATCTTCAAGAGTAAGTAAAATTTGCGAAATATTTAATTTATATTTTTTAAATGTCAGAGAGAATAAATTCATTAATTCAATTTGCCCGATTGAAGCTATCGCCTGGCTTTTATCAAGCTTAATAGTTTTTTTATTAATATTCATTTTTTTACATCCAAGTGCTATTGCACCAGAACTAACAATAACTAATTTTTGATTTGTATCTTTTAATTTTTTGATATCTTTTGCAAAGCTTAACAACCATTTTTTTCTTATTTTTTTATTATTATCAACAAGAAGTGATGAACCAATTTTGATAACGATTATTTTAGAATTTTTAAGATACATACGACAATAACTTAGCTTTAATTTTGGATATAGAATCTTTTTCTAAAGTTGTCATAGTCATTATTTCACAATTTTTATTCTTAGAAAAATGATCTATTACTTCTTTAACGGTGCTTTCGTCAACCAGGTCGATTTTGTTAAGCACAACTAACTCCTTTTTTTCAAGTAATTTTGGACTGTAATTTTTTAATTCATTTTTAACTTGTTCATAGGAGTCATTTAAATCTAAATTTGTAATATCTATTAAATGTAATAATGATTTACATCTTTCAATATGTTTTAGAAATTGAATTCCAAGACCTACTCCTTCGTGAGCACCTTCTACAAGACCAGGAATATCAGCAATTGTTATTTCTTTATCATCATAAGAGGCAACTCCAAGATTAGGATTGAGAGTAGTAAATCTATAGTTAGCAATTTTTGGATTTGCATTTGTTATTGCTGCCAACAAACTTGACTTCCCAGCATTAGGTAATCCAATTATACCAATATCAGCGATAGTTTTTAATTGAAGCCAAATTGTAAATTCTTCCCCAATAGCACCTCTGGTAAATTTTCTAGGAGCTCTATTTGTTGAGCTTTTAAATCTAGTATTTCCAAGTCCACTTTTTCCGCCAATTCCAGCAACAAATTCTTCTCCTTTTTTATTAAAATCAAATATTAAAGTTTTATTATCTTCCTCAAACACTTGAGTGCCAAGAGGTACTTTTAAAATTAAATCGTCACCACTTTTACCTGTACGATTTTGTCCAGCTCCATTTTCTCCTCGTTGTGCTTTATGGTGTTGTAGATATCTATAATCAATTAGTGTGTTAAGATTTTCTTCTGCTCTTAAAACTATGGATCCACCCTTACCACCGTCGCCACCATCTGGTCCTCCATACTCAACATATTTCTCTCTTCTGAAGCTTGGTGAGCCATCTCCACCATTGCCAGCTTTAATATAAATTTTAACTTGATCTAGGAATTTCATAATACAACATCTATTTAAGTTGTACTATTAATTGGGTTTTACTGAAACTGTTGTTCTGTCTGACTTACCTTTTTTGAACACAACTTTACCTTTTACAACTGAAAAAATTGAATGATCTTTGCCCATTCCCACATTTTCACCAGGAAAAATTTTTGTTCCTCTTTGTCTAACAATTATGTTTCCAGGAATTACTACTTCACCACCGTACTTCTTAACTCCAAGCCTTCGCCCGGCACTATCTCGTCCGTTTCTCGATGATCCACCTGCTTTTTTTGTTGCCATAACTTACCTAATTTATTTGCTTGCTGCTTCAGTTTTTACTTTAACCTCAGCTTCAGTTTTTTTAGTTGGTTTAACCATTTTTTCTGCTTCAGATAAAACTTTACCATCTTTAGAAAAAATTTTATTAATTCTAATCATTGTGTGTTCTTGTCTATGACCATTTTTTCTTCTTGAATTCTGCCTTCTTCTTTTTTTGAATATTAATATAGTTCTATCTTTACCATTTTTAATTAAATCAGCCTCTACTTTAGCACCCTCAACATGTGGGGCACCTATTTCTATAGATTTATCATCACCGTATGCAAGTATTTCGCTGAATTCTATTTTAGACTCAGGTTTTGAATCTGGTAATTTTTCAATTTTCAGGATTTCACCAGCTTTTACCTTATACTGTTTTCCACCTGTTTTTATTATTGCGTATGACATAGTAAGAATTTAAATTTAAGTTACCGCAATATAGTTGCAGGAAGGTTTTAGTCAAGTCGAATTAACTAAAAATTATCCTTTAAATCTCTCAATTTTGAAAAGGATTCGAGGTTTTTTGCTCTTAAAAATATATTGCATTCCATTTCATCTTTCAGAATAGATGGAATTGTAGGCATGTTATTTTTAAGTTTTTCATTAATCTTAGATATCTTATTTTGTAAATTTAAATTTTTAGGATCATGCTTAATACAAAATTTAGAATTTTGAAGCGTATATTCATGCCCACAATAAATTTTAGTATCTTCAGGAAGGCTTTTTATCTTATTCAGAGAATTAAACATTTCTTGATAGGTGCCTTCAAAAATTTTTCCACAACCAAGAGAAAATAGCGTGTCTCCAGTAAAGATTAATTTATCGTTAAAAAAATAAAAACTAATATGGCCAGTGGTATGTCCAGGAACGTGAATAATTTTTGCTTCAAAATTATCAGCTTTCCAAACTTTATTGTTTTCGACCAAAAAATTTATTCCAGGAATTCTATCAGCATCATCTTTATAACCAACTACAATTGAATTATATTTTTTTTTAAGATCTATATTGCCCCCGATATGATCAAAATGATGATGAGTATTTAAAATATATTTTAAATTAATATTTTCTTTTTCTATAAAGTTTATAATTGGTTCAGCTTCACTAGGATCAATAACGCACGCAGTATTATTAGATTCATCAATCATCAAATAACTGTAGTTATCTTGTAAGCATGGAATTATTTCAATTCTCATATTATTTCTCAATTAAAAATATCCCTAGTTCAGCAAACAAGTTTTTAACTCCTAGATTGGCATTATTGATTAATGAAACGTTCTCATTATTTAGAGCTAATGATTTGAAAATTTTAAAATTTCTAGATTTTATAAAATGAACAAAATCTTTAATTGTACACATGTGTAAATTTGGAGTGTTGTACCATTCATCAGGCAAGGTTTTGGTTATAGGCATTGTTCCTTTAGTCAATAAATTAACTCTAATTTTCCAATAACCAAAATTAGGTATTGTAACTATTGCTTTCTTTCCAACTCTTAATAATTCATTTATTACTAGTTCAGGATTTAGAAATGCCTGAAGTGTTTGACTTAAAACAACATAATCAAAAGATTTGTCAGGAAATTGCATTAAATCTTTTTCAGCATTTCCTTCAATTACTGTTAAACCTTTTGCTATACATTTTTGCACTTTATCTTTTGAAATTTCTAATCCCCTAATGTTAATATTTTTATTATCTTTCAAAAATTTCATCAAAGTGCCATCTGCACAACCAACATCTAAAACTTTTTTATTTTTCTCAATTAAATCAGCAATAACTTTAAATTCATTTTTCATAATTAATTTTCTATATAAGATTTATCTAAAAAATTTTTAAGCGCATTCAGGAAGTCTGGAACATTAAGTAAGAAAGAGTCATGCCCCTTGTCTGACTCAATTTCAGCAAAACCCACATCTGCACCAATAGCATTTAAAGCAATTACTATATCTTTATTTTCTTGAGTGGGGTAAAGCCAATCTGAAGTAAAAGATATTATAAAAAATTTAGCTTTGGTCTTTTTAAAGGCATCTGATAAATTTCCATTAAATTGTTTGCCTAAATCAAAGTAATCCATAGCTCTAGTAATATAAAGATAACTATTTGCGTCAAATCTATCTACAAAAACTGATCCTTGATATCTTAGGTAGCTTTCGATTTGAAAATCTGCATCAAATCCAAACTTAAGATCCTCTCTTTCCTGTAATTTTCTTCCAAATTTTTCTTGAAGGCCTTTTTTTGAAAGATAAGTAATATGAGCTGCCATTCTTGCAACAGCCAGACCTTTATTTGGTATAGTATCTATAGAATTATAATTTCCTTCATTCCAATTACTATCTGCAGCAATCGCTTGTCTTCCAAGTTCATTAAATGCAATATTTTGAGCAGAATGATTCGAGGTGCATGCAATAGGAATTACGGTTTTAGCCTTATCTGGAAAATTACTAATAAATTGTAGAACTTGCATTCCACCCATTGATCCTCCTACGACAGAAAAAAGTTTTTTTATACCAAAGTGATCAAGTAAATTATTCTGAGCATTTACCATGTCATTAATAGTAATTACTGGAAAATTAATACCAAAAACTTTTTGTGTATCTGGATCTTTATGACTTGGTCCAAATGATCCCAGACACCCACCAATTACATTTGAACAAATTATAAAATATTTGTTCGTATCAATTGCTTTATTGGGACCAACCGCATAAGACCACCAACCGTCTTTATTTGTAATTGGATTTAAGCCACTTACAAATTGATCACCTGTTAATGCATGAAAAATTAAAATAGCGTTGTCTTTTTTTTCATTCAAAGATCCATAGGTTTCGTATGCAATTGGGAAATTATTAATAGTTTTTCCACAATCTAGTTTAAGTGGTTTTTTAACTATAAGAATTTTTAAATTTATATCAGTATTCATAATAGAAGCTATTATTTGAATTGAGCGAAAAAAAACACTTTTAGCAGTTTTTTTTTAGCGCTCGCAATTCAGTTAAATCAGCGCATAAATTTTGTACAAGATGTTATTTATTATGTCAATTTTTTTAAAAATTGCCTTATTCTATGTAAAAATTTATAATTTTATCTATAAAGAACTCATAAATTAAAAATATGACTACTCCAAAATTTAAAAATTTTAATATTGAGCCTTATAAGCCAGGTAAATCTAAAATTAAAAAACAAAATAATATTATTAAATTATCAGCAAATGAGTCAGCTTTGGGAATAAGTCTCAAGGTAATTAAGGTAATATCTAATAAGAAGCTAAACCTAGAGAGATATCCAGACAGCAAATCTGAAAATCTAAGAAAAGAAATATCAAAAAAATTTAAATGTAATTATGATAAAATTATATGTGGAGCAGGTTCTGATGAGGTTATTCAAATGATCTGTCAATTATTTTTAAAGCCAAAAGATGAAGTTGTGGTTCCAGAATACAGTTTTTTGATGTATAGAATTTATGCAAATATTGTTGATGCAAAAGTTAAATTTGCGAAAGAAATTAACTTTAAAATTTCAAATACTGAAATACTTAAAAAAGTAACAAAAAATACAAAAATTGTTTTTCTTGCTAATCCAAACAATCCTACAGGAACTTATTTGTCAAAAAAAGAGATATTAGATCTTAGAAAAAAACTAGATAAAAATATATTATTGGTAGTGGATGATGCTTATGCAGAATATATGCAAAATGTAGACTACAAATCAGGATTAGACTTATTTAAAAATAAAGAGAATGTTTTTGTATTAAGAACATTCTCTAAAATATTTGGATTAGCCTCTTTAAGAGTTGGGTGGGGATATGGATCAAAAAAAATAATAAATGCATTAAATGTTATAAAACCTCCGTTTAATGTTAGTCACATTGCACAATTGGCTGCAAGCGAGTCGCTAAAAGATAATAAATTTATAGAACGATCAATTAAACACAATTTATATTATGCTAAAAAAATTAAAGTATATCTTGAAAAGTATGAAATTTCTTCAAATCCAATTTCTGCAAACTTCTTGTTTTTAGATTTTGAAAAATGCAAATATACAGCCAAGTATTTTTATGAGAGATTAAAAAGAAAAGGAATAATTGTAAGATCAACAGAAGATGGTTATCACATTAAAAACAAATTAAGATTAACTATAGGGTCTAAAAATGAAAATTTAGCATTTATGGACGCTGCAAAAAAAATTTTAAATTAATATGAAAAATATTTTAATTATAGGGTGTGGCTTATTAGGATCATCTTTGTTGAGAAGAATTAAAAAAAAAAAGATGGCTAATAAGATTTATATTTATGAGAAATTAAAGTCTAATATTATAAAAATAAAAAAGTTAAAACTCCCCGGGATACTTGTAAAAAAATTAGAAGATGGAGTTGTAAAGTCAGATTTGATTATTTTGTGTACACCAATGAGTGAGTATAAGAATCTTATTCTTAAAATGAATAGATTTTTATCCCCTGAAACTATTGTGACAGATATAGGTTCATCTAAAACAGAGTCCTCAAAGATTATTAAAAAATTTTTAAGAAAAGATATTATTTGGACCCAAAGTCACCCTATTGCAGGATCTGAGGTAAGTGGACCAGAGCATGGAAAGCAAGATATATTTGAGAATAAATGGTGTGTTTTAATAAAAGATAAAAATACCAAGAAAAATCACTTGGCTATATTAAATAAATTTTGGAAAAAGATTGGATCAAAAGTAGTTATTATGAGTCCAGAAAAACATGATAAAATTTTTTCTATAACCAGTCATCTCCCACACTTGATTGCGTACAATCTAGTCAAGTCAGCACAAGATTTTGAAAAAATACAAAATTATGATTTGATTAAATATAGTGCAGGTGGTTTGCGAGATTTTTCAAGAATAGCAGCTTCAAATGAAATTATGTGGAGAGATATATTCTTTAACAATAATAAAAATATCTCAAAAGCTATTGATTTATTTATCAAAAACCTAAATTCTTTTAAAAAAGATATTAATTCAAAAAACAACAAATCAATTTTAAGAAAATTAATTCAAACAAAAAAAGTAAGAACAAAAATCATTAAATTAAAACAAGATATTAATAAACCTGATTTTGGAAGAAGCTAATATTTTATTGAGGATATTTTTTTTACAGACAGATGAGCTGTTCTCTTAATTCTTTCTATTGTTTTTATTATTGGCATTATTAATACTTTTTTTTCTGGACCATAAGCATGAATTAATTTCTTAGAATTAATACACACAGCAACATGACTTTTCCAAAAAATTAAATCACCTTCTGTAAACACTTTTCTTTTTAATTTTCTTTTTGAATATTTGGTTTGGTCTTTAGTATCTCTTGGATAAAATGAGTCATTATAATAATAAAATAGTTGTAATAAAGCTGAGCAATCTATTCCATTGTATGTTTTACCACCCCATACATATTTAGTTTTTAAAAATAATCTTAATATTTTAATAAAATTTTTTTCTTTATGGTTAATTTTTTTGATATCTTTTTTTTTTAACCATTTGTTTTTATCAAATTTTATAAAATTTTTATTTTCATGAATTATTGAAAATTTTGATGCAAATGGCATAAAATTTTTAGTTTTAATGTTTGGTTTGCTAAAAATAGTAGCTTTTAATTTATAAATCTTATGGGTTGGTTTATAGTTTTTCACATATTTTTCATTTTTAATATAGCCAACATAATTATCAAATAAAGATTTTATTTTTATCCAATCTTTATTTTTTGATAAAATTTTAAATTTTTCTCCATATAAAATTTGTGAAGTAACCTCTGAAAATCTAGAAGATCTTTTGTAAATATTTGAAAATTGTCTTTTATAAAAAAAATTATTTTTCACGAAGTTTTAATTTATCTTTAATAAACCATAAGCAAATCAAAGATGGGATAACCATAATAGCAGTTAGAATAAAGAATGTACCCCAGTCACCATTTAACCAATCAACCAAAGCCCCAGATGACGATGCAAGAGTAGTCCTCCCTGCTGTTCCTATTGAAGCAAGTAGGGCATATTGGGTTGCTGTGTAGGTTCTATCTACAAGTAATGAAATAAAAGCTACAAATGCAACTGTTGCAAAAGCTGCGGCTATGTCATCAAAAATTACTGCAACAGCAAATAGTAATTCTGATTTTCCACTCCACGCCAGAACAGTAAATAATAGATTAGTTGCAGCCATTAATATTCCAGCTAAGAACATTGCTTTTAAAACTCCAGATCTGATTACAAAAAGTCCACCAAGCAATGTAAAGATAACCGTAGTTATCCACCCTAAAGTTTTTGAGTAAATTGCAATATCGCCTTTGGAAAAGCCTATTTCTTTATAAAAGACTATCGACATACGACCTAAAAATGCCTCACCTATTTTAAATAAAAATACAAAACTTAAAATACCTAACGCAATAGAAAACCCATTTTTTTTGAAAAAGCTTAGTATTGGACCTCCAAGAGTTCCACTTATCCAAGCTATAATCTTTGTTATAATGTTCTGTGAGCCTAGCTTATTTTGAATTAATTTATCTGTCTCTTCCTGACTTACTTTTCTAGTATTTGAAACCTCTTCATTAACAAACATTAAGCCAATGTTCATTGAAATTACTACAATTCCTAAAATTAAAAATGTTGATTGCCAATAATTTACCATTCCTATATTTTGGAAGTATTGAGCAGTAAATAAAGCTATTACTCCGCCCAATTTATATCCACTCCACCAACCAACAACTGCCATCGCAGCACCTGCTGCCATAGATTTATTCTCATCTTCTCCAATTTGTTCAATTCTTAAAGCATCTACGGTTATATCTTGTGTTGCCGACGCTATAGCAATAATCAAGCCAACTGTAATTAGTAGTGCTAAATTTTCGGTTGGATTTATTAAACTCCAAAGGATTAAACAAACTAAGATTACAATTTGCATTAATACTATCCAACCCCTTCTATGCCCAAGTTTTTTAGTTAGATATGGAACTTGAAGTCTATCAATAAGAGGCGCCCACAAATAATTAAATGCATAAACACCAAATATTAACCCGGCCCAGCCAATCGTTGATCTACTTAAACCTTCTTCTTTGAGCCACAAGCTTAAACTACTTCCTATCAAAACCCATGGAAAACCAGAGATTGCTCCTAGTAACAATATTTGGAGCATTCTTTTATCTAAGTAGATAGCAAAAGTTTCTGATAGAGATTGTTTTTTTATTTCTAACATTTTTAATTCCTCCAAAATGAAGGTATGAATAATACTAATATTGCAAATAGTTCAAGTCTACCTAAAATCATTCCTATAGTTAAAATCCATTTAGAAATATCAGGTAAAGATGAAAAATCTCCATTAGGACCAATTATAGGACCTAATCCAGGGCCAACATTTGAAATTGATGTGGCTGCTCCAGATATTGCGGTGATAAAATCAAGACCAGTTAAAGACAATAATGCAGTTAGTATAAAAAATATTACAAAGTAAAGATAAATAAAAGAAATTATCGAAGCAATGAATTTATCATCTACAGAGCTTTGATCGTACTTAATTATAAATACTCCTTTTGGATAAATAATTTTTTTAATTTGATTTGATATAAATAAATATAAAATTTGAATTCTAAAGATTTTAATTCCACATGTAGTTGAGCCTGCACAACCTCCAATAAACATCAAAGCTAAAAATAAAGTTAATGGAAAGCTACCCCATCCATCAAATTCAGCATTTACATATCCAGTTCCGGTTAATATTGAAATGGTATTAAAAAAAACAGACATTAAACTGAAATTACCACTGTTATTTATTAATAAATAAACTGATAAGATAATTACAGTTACAATTATAATTTTTAAAAAAGTTTTTATCTGAACATCTGTTAAAAAAATTTTTTTATTTCCACTTATAAATTTGATGTATGCAATAAAAGGTAAACTTCCTAAAATAATAAAAATCATTGATGAGATTTCTATGGGAACACTATTAAAGTACCCAATCGATTGATTGTAATTTGAAAAACCTCCTGTTGCTATTGTAGTCATTGAATGTGTTAAACTGTCAAATTTTCCCATCCCAAATACCCAGTAAGTAATTGCGCAGAGAACAGTCAAGCCTGAATAAATATAAATTAATCTTAAGGCTATTTCTTTTGATTTAGGAAGTATCTTTTCAGATGAATCATTACTGGATATTTTAAATAATTGCATGCCACCCACATTCATTATTGGCATTAAAGTAATTGCCATAACGATTATACCAATACCACCCAACCACTGGAGGATAGCTCTCCATAACAATATTCCTTTAGGGGCATTTTCTAAATTAGAAATAATAGTAGAACCAGTTGTTGTTATACCAGACATACTTTCAAAAAAAGAGTCAGTGATTGATAATTCAATGGTTGAAAAAATAAATGGAAGAGATCCAAAAATAGCAATACTCAACCAGGATAAAGCTGTTAATAAAAAAGCTTGTTGTAAATTTAATTTTTTATCGTGATCCAAGTTGGATAAAAAAAATAAAATCCCAAAAATAATTGTAACTATTGATGCCCCAAAAAATGAAGAGTCTATCTCAGAATAAACAAATTGTGCAATTATAGGTATGAACATTGATACGCCTAGAATTATTTGTAAAATTCCAAGGGTAAAAAAAACAGTTTTGTAATTAGACATTTTGAAAGGACATTATTTTATGGTAAATAAATTTCAACTCTATAAGAATTAATAAAATCACTAATTTAAGATTTTTAGAAGAATAATTCATGATTAAAAAAGAAAATTTAGATAAAACAAGTGCATGGCCTTTTGTGGAAGCAAAAAAAATGCTTCGTGAAAGAAAATCCTTTATTGAGAAAAAAGGTAAGATTACTCTTCAAACTGGCTATGGCCCAAGTGGACTTCCTCATATAGGAACATTTGCTGAAGTGGCAAGAACTTCAATGCTAGTAAATGCGTTAAGTCAACTATCAGATCTTCCAACTGAAATAATAACATTTTCTGATGATATGGATGGCTTGAGAAAAGTTCCAGATAATGTTCCTAATCAAAAATTACTAAGTGACAATCTACACAAACCACTAACTCAAGTTCCAGACCCGTTTGAAAAATTTAATAGTTTTGGTGAACATAATAATGAAATGTTAAAAAATTTTTTAGATAGTTTTAAATTTAAATATAATTTTCAAAGCTCCACATCACTTTACAAAAGTGGTTTTTTTAATCCAACGTTGAAAATTATTTTAGAAAATTATGAAGGAATAATGAATATTATAATTCCTACACTGGGTAAAGAGCGTCAACAAACTTACAGTCCATTTCTGCCAATTTGTCCTGATACTGGAAATGTTCTGGAAGTACCTGTTTTAGAAATTGATAAAGAAAAATCAAAAATTATTTTTGACAACAATGGAAAAAAATTAGAAGCAAGTATTTTAGATGGAAATTGTAAATTACAATGGAAAGTTGATTGGGCAATGAGATGGTATGCTCTTGATGTAGACTTTGAGATGTATGGTAAGGATTTAATTGAGAGTGCTATTTTATCAACAAAAATAATTAATTTAATTGGTAAGAAAAATCCATCTGGATTTGCATATGAGTTATTTTTAGATGAAAAAGGTGAGAAAATTTCCAAATCTAAAGGAAATGGAATTACTATTGATCAATGGTTAAGCTATGCTTCCCCAGAAAGCTTGTCTTTATATATGTATCAAAATCCTAAAAGGGCAAAAAAACTTTATAAGGAAATAGTTCCAAAGGCTGTTGATGAATATTTAGATTGTATTGAAAAGTCAAAAAAACAAAATGAATTACAACTGTTAATGAATCCTGTTTGGCACGTCCACAATGGCAATATTCCTAAAGAGGATGCGATTATGACATTTTCAATGTTATTAAATTTAGTTGAAACTAGTAACGCTGACAGCAAAGAATTATTATGGAAATTTGTTAAAAAATATAAACCAGATATTTCTGAAATAAATTTCCCAATTTTTGATGGATTAGTAGGGTATGCAATTAAATACTTTAACGATGTAATTAAAGCACAAAAAAAATATAAAAGCCCAAATGAAACTGAAAAGCTAGCTCTTGAGGCTTTGGTAATAATTCTTGAAAAATGTTCAGACGATATGTCTCCAGAGGATATTCAAACACTAATTTATTCTGCTGGAAAAGAAAATGGTTATGCTGAAAATTTAAGAGATTGGTTTAAGCTAATTTATGAGGTAGTTTTTGGAGATGAAAATGGACCTCGTATGGGATTTTTTATAAGTTTTTTTGGTGTTAATGAAACTAAAGAACTACTAATGAGTAAATTAAAATAATGTTTTCAAAGCTTAGATCTTTAATATTCAAAATAGACCCTGAAAGAGCGCATACTTTAGCAATTAAATCTTTAAAATTTAATTTAATTTCAAATGTATTTGATGAAAATAAAAATGATCCAATTTTTAAGACAAAAATTTTTGATAAAGAATTAAATAACCCAATAGGGATGGCTGCAGGTTTTGATAAAAATGCAGAGGTATATAATGCTTTATTTAGACTTGGTTTTGGATTTGTAGAAGTTGGAACAATCACTCCCTTCAAGCAATATGGCAATCCTAAGCCAAGAGTTTTTAGACTTATTGAAGATGAGGCTTTGATTAATAGATTAGGATTCAACAATCATGGAGCTGAAATTGTTTTACATCGAATAAAATCAAATAATAAGTTGGGATTACTAGGAATTAATGTGGGCCCTAATAAAGATTCTACCGACAGAATGAATGATTATCTAATTGGATTAAAAACATTTCATGAAGTTGCAGACTATATAGCTATTAATATTTCATCGCCAAATACTGAAAATTTAAGAAATTTTCATGAAGAAAGTAAATTACAAGAATTACTAAAATCTATTTCAAAAGAGAAAAATAATTTAAAATCAAGTATTCCAATCGCAGTGAAAATTTCACCAGATATAGATGAAAATCAGATTGAGCTAATTTCTGAAATTCTTTTAGAAAATGAAATCAAAGCAATAATTATTTCCAATACATCAGAGTCGTCAAGAGAAAGACTTGATAATATCCAAAAACACCAAAAGGGAGGCTTATCCGGAAAACCAATTGAAAAAAAATCTAATGTTTTAATTGCTAAGTTTTATAAATTATTGAAAGGTAAGATTAAAATCATAGGTATAGGAGGTGTTGATTCTGGAATTTCAGCTTATGATAAATTTCTAGCGGGTGCAGACTTTATCCAACTTTACACAGGTATGGTTTTCAAAGGTCCAAATATTGCTGGTATTATAAAAAAAGACTTAAAAGAATTATTAATAAGAGATGGAGTGAAGAATTTTACTGAAATTGTGGGAAATAAAACCCAAGCTTAAATCTATTAAACTTGACGCACTCATTATCTCACCTTATATAGTCATTATTATTATGTCAAAAAAATGTGAATTAACCGGTAAAATCCCAATGAAGGGTCACAATGTTAGTCATGCTAATAATAAGACTAAGAGAAGATTTTTGCCTAATCTAAAAAAAGTTAAATTCACTAGTGAGCTTCTAAAAAGAAGCTTAAAATTAACTGTAAGTAATGCTGGAGTAAGATCAGTTGATAAAAAAGGAAGTTTTGATCAATACTTAAAAGTAGTAAAAAATAAAAATATTTCACCAAGATTAAAAAAATTAAAAAAAAGTATATTAATTAAGTCACCTTTTATAAAAAAAACACCCAAAGTATCTCCTAGTAAATCAGCTTAATGAATAAATTATTTTTATCTCTCTCATTTTTAATGGGAGTGGTCGTTTTAGCATCAAATTATTTAGTACAATTTCCCATTCAATACTATGGATTAGAAGAAATACTAACTTATGGAGCTTTTAGTTATCCAGTTGCATTTTTGATTACAGATTTAGCCAATAGATCTTATGGAAAAATAGTTGCAAGAAAAATTGTTTATGTTGGTTTTATTATAGGGATTGTATTTACTCTTTTCTTTTCAACAAATTTTGCAGACTTAATTTCAGTCAGAATTGCCATAGGTTCAGGTACAGCATTTATGGTTTCGCAGTTGCTGGATGTTCAAATTTTTGACTATTTAAGACAAAAGAAATGGTTTGTTGCTCCGCTAACTTCATCGTTAATTGGATCTACTGTTGATACATTTCTATTCTTTTCTATCTCATTTTATGCATCGGGAATACCATGGGTAACACTATCTCTAGGTGATTTAGCGGTTAAAATATTTGTTGCTTTAGCAATGTTAATTCCATTCAGGTTATTATTGGGAACTCTTAAAGTTTCAAAAGCTTAGTATAAAAATTTGTAAGATAAAATCTTATAAGCAAGTTTAGCCACCAAAAAATTATAAGAGTTAAACCCTTTAATAGGGGATAGCTCGTTTATATCAGCACCAACTATATTTGAATTTTTAGCAGCTATTCTTATGATGTTTAAAGTTTCATCCCAGAGCAATCCTCCTGGTTCTGGTGTTCCCGTTGCAGGCATAATGCTAGAGTCTAATCCATCAACATCAAAAGTTAAATATACTGTTTTATTTTTTATCATGTTTTTAAACTTATTTAGATTCCATTTACTTTTATCTTTTGCCCAAAATATATTGATCCTTGAAGAATTTTTCTTTAAAAAAGGTATTTCACTTTGTGATATGTTTCTGATCCCAAATGAAATTAAGGATACATTTTTATTATCTAGACATCTTCTGATAGCTGAGGCATGAGAAAATTTTTCACCGTTATAGCTTTCTCTTAAATCTGCATGAGCATCAAAATGTAGTAAACATATTTCTTTGTGTTTTTTTACAAATGGAACAATACATCCAGGCGTTATTGAGTGCTCCCCACCAAAAGTGATTGGAAATAGTTTTTTATCTAATATTTCTTGATTTATATCAGACATCTTTTTAAGAGCTTTTTTAATGTCCTTATCAATCTTAAATGGTTTTAAAGTTTTAATTCCAATTTTTTTGTAGGGCTCACAATGTAATTCTTCATCATATAATTCAACCTGATGTGATGCTTTGATAATTTCTTTAGGGCCATTACGAGTACCACCACCATAACTTACAGTTTTTTCTAAACCAAAAGGAATAACAACTACTTTTTCTTTAAAATTAACATCATTGTCAATTCCAAGAAATCCATTTTTATTAGAAAGATATTTCAATTTTATTTAAATATTTTAGAGAAATTTTTTCTTACTCTATGTTTCCAGTCACCCTTGTGATAGGCATCACTGGCAATTAATGGCAAAACACTAGTAGCTTCAGCAAAAACCATCTGTTCTTTTGCAATATCTACTTTACCCCATGAGCTTGCCTCTTTTAATGTCGAGCTACTGCATGCTCCATCTCTTGAATCTGCTACTGTAATTTGCACAGCATATTTATGCATCTCTACATTTTTACCTAAAAGCTCAGCACATATAACTGTGTCTTGAATAAAATTTTTTGGAACTCCACCACCTATCATAAACAACCCAGACCCTTTTGATTGAATTTTTATTTCTGTCACTTCACGAAGTTCTCTAATCGAGTCTATCGTAATATGATTTTTAGGATTATTTTCTTGATGAGTTACCAATCCAAAACCAGCACTTGAATCTGTAAATGCAGGACAAAATATGGGAACATTATTGTCATATGCTGTTTCAATTAAAGAATCTTTTTTCTTAGAATGTTGCTTTAAATATTTTCCCATTTCATAAATAAATTCTCTTGAGGTATAACTTCTTGGATCCAAAGCATCAGCTATCTCACATATTCTTTTGTCACATTCCTGAAGTTCTTCCTCATCAATGTACGTGTCATAAATTCTATCTATATAATTTTTTCTTAACTCAGCATCATCTTGAAACTGTGAACCTTGATAGTGTTTAAAACCTAAAGCTTCAAAAAAATCCATATCAACAATGGATGCACCAGTTGCAACAATGGCATCAACCATATTGTATTTAACTAAATCTTTATAAATATTCATACACCCTGCAGCAGATGTTGATCCTGCTAGTGTTAAAAAAATAGTGCATTCTTTATCTAAAATCATTTCATTAAAAATATTTGCTGCATTTGCTGTTTCTCTTGAAACAAAAGACATTTTTTCCATTGAAGAAATAATCTTTCTGGCATCAAAAGATGTTATGTCGATATGTTCAACAGGATTTTTTAAGAAATCTTTTTTACTGTTATGAATTAAATTTTTATTTTCTGACATTAAGCAACTAACACAGCATTATTAGTATCTTTACCATACATTGTCATAATTGGATTATCTTCAACTTCATAGATTTCATTTGAATAGTAGCCATTAAACTGAGTTCTAAAAGTTAAACCATATGCACCAAGTTGGCCTAATTCTATGTAATCATTTTCTTTAATATTATCTGGAAGTAAGAATGGTCCTTTCATGTAATCCATACTATCACAAGTTGGACCATAAAAATCAAACGCAGTTAATTTTTTTGAAATTATTTTTCCATTTTTAATTAATCGAGCAGGAAACACAATATTAGGAGTTCCAGCATCAAATAGTGTTCCATATGTTCCATCATTAATATATAATTTTTGTTTCTTCCTTAAATTTATTCTCACAATTGTTGAGCCACTTTCTGCAACTAAAGCTCTACCTGGTTCACAGATAATCTCTGGCATTTTTTCTAATTTTAAATCTTCTAAACTTTTTTTAATTTCTTCAAAGTAGTTATCTAATGATTGTGGAACTAAATCAGGATAAATTGCAGGAAAGCCCCCACCAATATTAATATAGTCTGGCAAAATTTTTGTTCTTTTAATTATATTTCCTATTTCTGCTATTCCTTTTGTGTATGAGATTGGGTGCATACACTGAGATCCAACGTGGAAGCTCAGACCAATTTTTTTTGCATATTGTTTTGTTAATCTTAAAAGAGCAGGTGCTTCAGAGGCAAGTACACCAAATTTTTTAGATAAATCTATTTCTGCATGCTCATTTGACACGGCAACTCTTACAAAAAGCTCCAAATCTTTTGCATGATTTGTAGATTCTATAATTTTTATAAGTTCATCTTTTGTATCTAGTGAGTAAGCTTTAATATTATATTTAAAATAAGCTTCCTTTATACTTTCTCTACTTTTTACAGTGTGCATATAGGAACAATTTGCATTAGGGCTTACTTTTTTTATACTTTCAATTTCTTTAATTGATGCTACGTCAAAATTCTTAATTCCACTTTCAACGATTGTTTTTAATACCTCTGGATGTGGGTTAGTTTTTACAGCGTATAAAATTTTACCTTTAAATTTATTTTGAAATATTTTTGAAGCAATATGTATCGAATTTTTTCTGATACAATATACTGGCTTTTCAGGCTTTAGTTGATTGATAAGATCATCAACTGTTTTAAATTTTTGCATTTTACGCAACTCCAAAAAAAATTTAATAAAAAAAAGTTTTTAAACAAATGGTTAAAAAACTTTATATAGGCGGAGAATTAAGCCCTAAGTTAATTAATGTAAAGTAAATAATAGGCCTTGAATTATCTAAAATTTTACCCATATATTGAAGATAATGATGAAAGAAAACAACCTTAAAAACATCAATGATTTTGAGAACAAATCTCTATTGATTGTGGATGATGATAATCCTTTTAGAGAACGATTAGCTAGAGCAATGGAAAAAAAAGGTTTTGAAGTTTTTCAAGCTGAGAGTGTAAAAAAAGGAATAGAATCAGTTAAGGTAAAAAAACCAGGTTTTGCAGTTGTAGATTTAAGACTAGGAGATGGAAATGGTCTAGAGGTTGTAAAAGAAATTCAATCAACAAATAATGATAGTAGAATTATCATGTTAACTGGGTATGGAAATATTCCAACCGCAGTTGCTGCCATTAAAGAAGGTGCAATAGACTATCTTGCTAAACCAGCTGATGCAGAAGATGTTGAAAAAGCCTTGCTAGCAGACCCTTTAAAAAAAGCTGCCCCCCCGGAAAACCCAATGTCTGCAGATAGAGTAAAGTGGGAGCATATACATAGAGTTTTTGAGCTATGTAATAGGAATGTTTCTGAAACTGCAAGAAGACTTAAGATGCATAGAAGAACTCTTCAGAGAATTCTTTCTAAAAGATCACCTAGATAAAATTTCTAATTTTTATAATTTGTTTCGTTATTAAAGCCAAAAGAACAACTTTAAAAATTTCAGCTAATAAAAATGGTTTTGCTCCCAACAAAAATATTGGCTTATCCCATCCAATTAGAGTTCCAAGCCACAACAATCCGAGCATATAAATTGTAGAAGTTGCAATTATTAGTTTAGTTAAAATTAATAAAAAACTATCTTTATTATTTACTTTTGATGCTAAAAAACTAGCAGTTAAAAAACCAATTAAGTAACCCATAGTAGGGCCAGTAAAGTAAACTAATCCAATACCTTTTTCAGGAGAATTTGAAAAAACTGGTAATCCCAAAATTCCTTCAAATAAATATAAGCCAACACTAGCTAATCCAATCTTATATCCTAAACTTACTCCTAAAAACAAAACCACAAAAGTTTGCATGGTCATTGGTACAGGATAAAAAGGTATCTTAATCTTTGCAGATATAGTTAAAGCTATGGATCCAAGTACTATTGCTAATACTGCTTTGATTATTTTGGTTTGAAATATATTTTTAGTTAATTCCATATTAAAAGAATACTATTAATCATTAAAATAATCTAGATATAATTAAAGAACTTAATAAAAGTAAATTTTTTTATATACAGATTTTAATACGACTGTAATATTTAGTGATAACTTAATGGATAAAATTAAAAAAACAGATCACTTTTACCTCATAGATGGCTCAGGATATATTTTTCGAGCTTATTATGCGTTACCACCATTAACTAGAAAAAGTGACGGTTTACCTGTGGGTGCTGTTAGTGGTTTTTGTAGCATGTTATTTAAATTATTAGAGGATTCGAAGTCTAGCGAAAATCTTCAAAAACCAACTCATTTTGCGGTAATTTTTGATGCAGCAAGAAAAACTTTTAGAAATGAAATTTATTCAGCTTATAAAGCTAACAGATCTGAAGCACCTGATGATTTGGCACCACAGTTTGAATACATAAGAAAATCAGTAGTTGCTTTCAATTTACCATCTGTTGACCTTCTTAATTATGAGGCGGATGATTTAATAGCAACTTATGCGGAAAAAATTTTAGCCAAAGGAGCAAAAGTAACAATAGTGTCGTCAGATAAAGATTTAATGCAACTTTATAAAAAAAATGTTCGTTTATTTGATCCAATGAAGAATAAATTTATAACACCAGAGGATATAGTGGCCAAATTTGGAGTGGGCCCAGAAAAAGTAATTGATGTGCAGTCATTGGCAGGTGATAGTAGTGACAACGTGCCTGGAGTTCCAGGTATAGGTGTTAAAACTGCAGCAGAACTCATTAATAAGTATGGTACCTTAGAAAAACTACTAGATAACGCAAATGAAATAAAACAGAACAAAAGAAGAGAAACACTTATAGAAAATAAAGATAAAGCAATTATCAGTAAAAAATTAGTAACATTAATGAAAGATGTTCCGGTTGAAAGAGAGATAGAAGAGTTTCAGCTTAAAGAGATTGATAAAGATAAGTTATATAAATTTTTAAGAGAAATGGAATTTAACAGACTTCTTAGCTCTGTTACCTCAGCATATGGAGAGCCTGCGTTAGTTGAGGATACAATAGAAAAGAAGCCAAAACAAAAACAACAAAATATAAATAAAAAGAATTATTATTTAATTACCAAAGAAGAAGAAATAGATAGTTGGATTAATGAAGCCGAAGAAAGTGGAGAGCTTGTAATTGATACTGAAACTAGTTCGTTAGACGCACATCAAGCAGACTTGGTAGGTATCTCATTAAGTACTAAAATAGGTAAAGCCTGCTATATTCCAATAGGGCATAAGTTTAAAGGGTGTTTAAAAAAAGAAAATGTAATTAAAAAACTAAAACCAATTTTGGAAGATGTGAGTGTAAAAAAAATTGGTCAAAATATTAAGTTTGATTTTATTGTTTTATACAAGCAGGGAATAATTATGTCTTCAATGGAAGACACAATGTTGATGTCTTATGTTTTGGACGCTGGAAAAAATAGACATAATATGGATACTTTGTCTGAAATTCACCTACAGCATAAAACAATTTCATTTAAAGAAATTGTTGGAACAGGAAAAAAAGAAATAAATTTTAGTGATGTGGAGTTGAATAAAGCAATGGAATATGCGGCTGAAGATGCTGATATCACATATAGATTATATAAGATTTTTACCAAGACTCTTAAATTAGAAAAATTAACAAATATTTATGAAATTTTTGAAAAGCCTTTAATTAAAATATTGGCATTTATGGAAATTGAAGGAATAAAAATTGATAATAAGTTTTTAAAAGTACTTTCTGAAAAATTTGAAAAAAAGATTCATAAGCTACAAAAAGAAGTTTTTAAAATTTCAAAAAAAGAATTTAATATTGCTTCACCAAAACAATTAGGCGAAATTATTTATAATGATTTAAAAATTGCCGTACTTAAAAAAACTAGAAAAGGCAGCTTTGCTACTAATGCAAGTGTGCTTGAAGACCTAGCGTTTAAAGGACATGAGTTTCCCCAATTAATTTTAGATTGGAGACAAGTATCAAAGCTTAAAAACACTTATTCAGATGCTTTGCCTGAGCATATTAACCCAACCACAAAAAGAGTGCACACTTCATTTCTTTTAGCTGCCACAACAACGGGAAGGCTTGCCTCTAGTGAACCTAATTTGCAAAATATTCCCATTAAATCAGAGGATGGAAGGGATATAAGAAAAGCATTTATAGCAGAAAAAGGTCACACTTTAATTTCAGCTGACTACAACCAAATTGAAATGAGAATCCTAGCAGATTTAGCCGATGTTAAAGAACTAAAAAAAGCATTTAAAAATAATGAAGATATTCACTCTCTAACTGCAAGCCAAGTATTTGATGTTGATATAAAAAAAGTAAATCAAGATATGAGGCGAAAAGCCAAAGCAATAAATTTTGGTATTATTTATGGTATTTCTCAATATGGATTAGCAAAACAAATTAATGTTTCAAATCATGAGGCTAGTGAGTTTTTGAATGCTTACTTCTCAAGATTTCCAGAAATAAAAATCTATATGGACGACACAATTAAATTTTGTAGAAAAAGTGGTTATGTAAATAATATTTTTGGACGTAGGTCTCATTTTAATGGAATTAATGACAAGAATTTTAATGTAAGAAATTTTCAAGAAAGAGCATCAATAAATGCACCAATTCAAGGTTCTGCTTCTGAAATAATGAGACTTGCAATGATTAGACTGGATAAAAAATTTGCAAGTATAAAAAATAATAAGTCAAAAGTACTACTACAAATACATGATGAATTAATTTTTGAAGTTCCAGAAAAAGAAGTCAAGACTATAACTCAGATTATTCAAGAAGAAATGACTAGTGTGGCTCAAAGTGACTATCATTCTTTTTATACTCCATTAACTATTGATATAAATATTGGAGATAACTGGGGTATGCTTCATTAATTTTATTAGATTGCCCAATTTAGAACAATTTAGTATTTTTATATAAGAAATGCACAAACAAACCATAGCTTTAATAGATGATGACAGAAACATCTTAACTAGTCTGAGTATTGCTTTGGAAAAAGAAGGTTTTAAAGTCCAGACATATATTGATGGAGAGGGTGCGTTAGTTGGTTTAACACGAACTCCACCCGACCTAGCTGTAATTGATATTAAGATGCCTAAAATGGATGGAGAGGAACTACTTAAGAAGCTAAGAAAAAAAACTTCTTTACCGGTAATTTTTTTGACATCAAAAGATGATGAAATTGATGAGTTGCTAGGTTTAAAACTAGGTGCTGATGATTTTGTAAAAAAATCTGGTGGGTTTTCAATTAAAGTATTAATTGAAAGAATTAGGGTTCAGTTAAGAAAAAAAGATTCTAATAATGTCTTAGAAGAAAATAAAAGTTTGATCGCTCATGGAAAACTAAAGTTAGACCCATCGCAGCTTGAATGTGAGTGGAATGACAAGCAGCTTCCAGATAAATTAACCACTACAGAGTTTTTAATTGTCAAAGAGCTAGCTAAAAGACCCGGTATTATTAAAGAAAGAGCCCAATTAATGGACATAGCTTATCGAGAAGATACTGATATTGAAGATCGAACTATTG
>Ga0209384_1000573_pt1 | contig 22729 bp, 22 predicted proteins | sample CoawatmetaG05DNA_FD_187511 | JGI IMG/M metagenome (GOLD analysis project Ga0209384, IMG submission 187511) | Marine microbial communities from the West Antarctic Peninsula - Coastal water metaG058-DNA (SPAdes) (version 2) | ecosystem: Environmental > Aquatic > Marine > Coastal ... | reverse complement strand
GCTTGAACTTAATCTTCACTGCAGAGTATCGGTCTGGTTCAAAGGAAACCTTGAAAATGTCATCGTACTCCTCAAACCAATCTGCAACCTTCATGAGATTGATATTGTAGTTGAGACTGAAGTTGGAATTAATCATGACAACACGAAACGAGTCCACTGGAACCTCAATTTTCAAATCCAAAAAGGTTTTGAAAATATGAACAAGTTGGGTGATGATACGTTTGCAATCGAAGAGGTCGCAACACCCCGCAACTTGAATCGAGCCATTGGGGAACACTTTGACAGACTTGGTACTGTAGGTGTCGTGGTAGGTTAGGGTCACCTGGTTGTAGAAGGTTGTTGGTTTCAATTTCCACTCAAACCCCTCCGTCTTGGTACCCACGCGCCGCATCTTGTAGGAACCGATTTCTTCAAACAGAGCTCGAAGTCTCTTTACATCTATTTTTTGGACAAAGCTCGACACCATAGTGATTGTCGTAATCTTTATCCATGAGGGTCTGGTCTCATCCGGTAGTTCTTTTCGTATCTCATCGAGCGTCAGGAGATAGGAAAAGCTATTATTTGCAATAGTTGAATACATTTTTGGACATACTTTTTACATTGTGGGTGGCTCACTTAGGTGTTTCAACTTATCAATAATGAAATAGTATTAGTTAATTTAGTTTCATGCACACCCAGTGTCTAAAGATTTAGATTGATCCTTACATGTTATGTGATGATAGGGATAAGAATCAACTGGTAAACCAGTTTGAGCCTGTGTGTAGTAAAAGCATGTATCTGCGTATGATGAATCGGGATAACTTCCATCTCTGAGTCCAACTATTTTAGCATTATCCGGTGCTTGTGTAATACACCCCTCTAAAGAAGAAGAGACGATACCATCTGGTTTGGCACCTGGGTCTAACCATCCTACCGCTTCAGTAGTTCCATAAGTTAAGTTTGATGTCCTTGGTACACCACACCCCGAATTCACATCCTTTGTACTATCCATGCACGCCATGGTGTGTGCAGGTGCTTCTTGCTTTGGTCCACCAGATTGTTGAGAGCTTGTATAATAGAAGCAGGTATTTTGATAATCTTCGTCTGCGTATTCTCCCGAACGCCACCCCGCGATCACAGCACCTTCTGGTGCCTTGTCATAACAGTCTTTAATAGACGTACCACCAATGTGCCCTTCCACACTTTTAGGACCTGGATCCATCCAACCAATTGCTGAATTAATATGAAAAATTTTACCTTCGAGAGGTGTACTGTGGGTTGGAGCTCCACCTCCACCTCCACCTCCACCTCCGCCTCCACCTCCAGCTGGGGCATCACCACCCATCATCATCATAGCCGAACTTGAACAACAACATACCATAAGGCCGACACCGGCTAACATTGGCATAGACATCTCTGTTTTTATTACTATACTCTGGTATTTTTTTTGGTTAAAGATGAGACTCTCCATTTAAGTACATGACCTCTTTCCTTAAATCTGCAAAGCATGTTTTTGATGTAGAGTCTGACCTCTCCTATGTGGAGATTGTCTATGACCGCTACACCAGGGGTCAAGGGTATTCCACCTTTACGGATTACCTCAACACGGACCCTCTCGCGGATTGGATGGCTCTTGAAAGTGGGAATCACTCGATTCCTTATGAGAAATTCCTGGATACAATGGTTAAGAAGACCCTCGAGGTGAGACAGCGTATGGCTGAACTTTCACTCGAGGGCTTTTTGTCACATGACCAGGATATTCGTACATACATTCGCGTAGCCCACGCAGTGAGGATTTTAGATCCAACATTTCAACCACCCCGTATTAATATGGAAAGTGCTTGGCAAGTGGAGTTTATCAAGAAGATGTGTGAGGAAGTCGTCATCGACGCTATTCAGGACTGTACCAAGAAGTCTCGTCTCAAGTATTTCTTCAACGTACTAAAATTAATAGAATTAGGGCAATAAGGATGGAGGCAATAATTAACTGTATAGCGGTGTTTTTGTTTGAAGCAACAGCCTTTACGGGTTCCCTCTCTCTACCACATCCAAGTCCATAATCAATATTACGGCGGGGTTGCACATTCCTGTTGATACGACATGGCTGCTTCTCAGCCGCACATAATCCAACTGTACAAAAAATACTTTTACCAACGGGTGGGATACCCCCACTTTTAGGAACTTCTTGGAAATCCTCGAAATTACCAGTCTGTCTTACACCTCCTGGAAGGGAGAAATCGCGTTGGACAAATGGGTTTACATCATTAATTGCATCCTCATCATTGAGCATAAACTCACTCATTGTTATTATTACTTCAGATTATATTTTTTGTGTATCATTTTTTTACCATGTTCACTCCACATTTCGTCAAGATCAACATTCAACATGTGCGCCAATTGAAAGAGATAACTAAACACATCTCCCATTTCCATCATAACATCTGTCCCTCTGTCCTTCTTGAGGTTTGTCTTCTTGAATGTTTTCTTATACTGCCGAATCGCGGATGCGAGTTCACCAACCTCTTCCGTCAGGAGAAGCCATACTGTATCGATAGGGGCACGGTCCCACCCCTTGGCCCTACACACTTTCTCAGTTTCGCATTTGTACCTGTTTAGACTCATACTTACTTCCTAGGATACCCGAAACTTTAATGCTATTAATTGATTCCAATCTTGTTGTTGAAATCAATTTTCTTTCCCATGGTACTGGTATTCACGGGTCGGTCCATTGGTGCACTAATGGTATCGATATCCTCAGCATACGCAATATACTGTGATACACCAGTCTGAATCTGAGACAGGGCAGTAGCTATGACTTTAGTGTTCATGTACCTAACCTGATCATTCACCTTGCTGTATTGGTCTCCCGAATTGTTGATAAATACAACACGCATGAGACTAAATAAATCATCTGGGTTCTGGTAATCGATTGAGATACCGGTCTTATTTTTGAACGCCTGGCGAATTCCACGCTGGAGAAGATTTTTGTTGAAATCCGAAAAGAACAGGGTGTTCAGTGGGGTCTCACACTGCTGAATGGAATTAAGGTGGAGGTTATCACACATTTAATATAGTCGCCGAAAAAAATTATCCGTAGATATTAAATGTTGTCCATGTCTAACTTCGATGAGGTGTATGCCAACAAACCCGTAAATGCCGAGAAAATCCCATGCAAGGCCCCAGAATGTTTCGTGGGTTCTTACCCTCCTGTCGCCAAGGCGGGTGAGATGGGTCCATTCTTTGTAAACACCTACCTTCTCCAACCTAACCGTAAATTCGAAACTGTTGGAACAGTTTCTGTTCGAAGTGCTGACCTCGAATGTAAGAAGTAAGTTAAAAATAAAAATTCAAGAGAATGTATATGAGGGTCATTAAACGCTCAGGTCGTATTGAGGATATGAAATTTGACAATGTCACCAATAGGATCAAGAACTTAACGTCTGGTCTCTCTGAAAACTGTGATTCTACCAAGGTTGCCCAGCAGGTGTTCTCATCTATGTATGATAACATCACCGCCCAGGAAATCGACACGCTTTCTGCTGAAATTTGTGTTGGAATGATCACAGCCGACCCCGACTATGAAATTCTCGCGACTCGTATCATTGCGAGTAATATTCATAAGGTATGCCCCAACAACTTTCATCTCGCAATGAGAAAACTCCAGAAGACTGGTGTTGTTACAGATGAAGTTGTGGAGGTTGCCCAACAGGTAAAGGAAAACATTAAAACCGATCGCGACTTTGATTTTGGTTATTTTGGTCTGAAAACTCTCGAAAAAAGTTATCTTCAAAGGGTTGAAGGGAAGTTGATTGAAACCCCCCAATACATGTTCATGCGTGTTGCTATTGGTATCCATGGTAAGGATATCCCATCCGTTCTCGAAACGTATGATAAAATGTCTCAGGGTTTTTTCATTCATGCAACCCCTACCCTATTCAATGCTGGTACCCCCAGACCTCAAATGTCTTCTTGTTTCCTTATTGCAAACAAAGGGGATTCGATTGATGGCATCTATGGTACCCTAACTGAGTGTGCACAGATTAGTAAATGGGCTGGTGGTATTGGTATGCATATTCACGATATACGTGGTAATAAGTCTCGCATCCGGGGTACTAACGGACAGTCTGATGGGATTATTCCCATGCTTCGTGTATTCAATGCAACAGCTCGTTATGTGAACCAGGCTGGTCGTCGTAAGGGTTCGATTGCTGTGTATGTTGAACCATGGCATGCGGACATCATGGATTTCCTGGAACTTCGTCTCAACCAAGGTGATGAGGAGGCACGTTGCCGAGACCTTTTCAGTGCCATGTGGATTCCCGACCTCTTCATGAAGAGGGTTGAAGAAGGTGGTAATTGGTCTCTGTTCTGTCCAGACAAGGCCCCAGGTTTATCTGATGTGTATGGTGATGAATTTGAGGCACTGTACGCCAAGTATGAAGAAGAAGGTCTCGCTAATGAAACCGTTCCAGCTATGGAAGTTTGGAAAGCTATCATCAAGAGTCAAACTGAGACCGGTACCCCATACATGCTCTACAAGGATGCATGCAATAAAAAAAGTAATCAGAAAAATTTAGGTACGATTAAGAGTTCCAACCTGTGTACTGAGATTATCGAGTACACCAACAAAGATGAAACTTCTGTGTGCAACCTGGCCTCTATCGCACTCCCCAAATATGTAAACAAAGAGACCAAGACTTTCGATTATGATAAACTTCACGCAGTCACCAAGGTGGTCACGAAGAATCTTAACCGTGTCATCGACCGCAACTACTACCCCGTAGAAACTGCTAGAAATTCCAACATGAAGCATCGCCCAATTGGTCTTGGTGTTCAGGGACTTGCGGATGTATTCATTCTATGTGGTCTTCAATTTGACTGTGAGGAATCTCGACTCATGAATGCGCATATTTTCGAGACTATCTATCACGCCGCACTCGAAGCGAGTTCAGAACTGGCTGAGGTTGATGGTTCCTATGAGAGTTTCATCGGTTCCCCAGCTTCAGAGGGTATTCTTCAACCAGATATGTGGGAAGGGGAAACGAAGTTTAGTGGTCGATACGATTGGGATGCCATGCGTACACGTGTCAAAACCAAGGGACTTAGGAACAGTCTTCTCCTCGCACCCATGCCCACAGCCTCAACGGCACAGATTTTGGGAAACAATGAATGTTTCGAACCATACACGACTAACATCTATCTGCGACGTACACTCGCAGGTGAGTTTGTTGTTGTAAATAAGCATCTTGTGGATGATCTCAAGAGGGTTGGTCTCTGGTCTAAGGGAATGAAAGACCTGATGGTCAAAGCGGGTGGGTCTATCCAAAATATTGTAGACATCCCAATGGATATTAAGAATCTTTACAAAACTGTATGGGAAATTAGTCAGAAATGTATCATCGACATGGCTGCAGACCGCGGTCGTTTCATCGACCAGTCTCAATCAATGAATCTTTTCATTGAGAGTCCCACCATGTCCAAACTCTCTTCGATGCACATGTATGCGTGGAAATCTGGTCTCAAGACTGGTATGTACTATCTTCGTTCAAAGGCAAAAGCTCGACCAATCCAGTTCAGTTTAGAGCCAGATTGTGTGGCTTGTTCGGCTTAAAGTTTTGAGTACAAAATGAAGTAGAAAGATGGACAAGGCTATCGATAACTTACAAATCAATGCATTCAATAACCGGAAAATTGTTATCACTACAAAACAGGGGACACCGCTACGAGTTCAATTTCCTCGGATGTACATGCCGTTTGGTGTGTCCGGGTTTACACCTGAGGTTGGACCAACTAAATATAACATCGACTTTGCTATCAAAGGGTACGATGAGGAAGAGAGCTACATGAAAAATTTCTATGATTCTGTACGTAAAGTGGAAAATCAAATCATCGATTCGGTAGTAGAACAAAGTGAAGCAATTTTTGGTGCTCCTATGACCAAGGAAGAACTTCAACCAATGTTCAACTCCAATCTAAAGGAGTCGCCTGACCGTGAACCAAAGTTCCGTGTAAAGGTTGATACGACTATGGAAGACCAAATCAAGGTGAATGTATTTAATACTGACAAGAATCCAATCAGGGATACTGTGACTAATGGTCTCTATGCAAGAAATTCGGGACATGCTATTGTTGAACTCAACAGTGTGTATTTCTTGAACAGGAAGTTTGGATGTACATGGAAACTCCATCAACTCATTGTGTACGAACCACAAAATTTAAAAGGATTCCAATTTAAGATTTAGATTTGGATTTACTTAACATTAAAATACTATAGACCGCTTGAGCCTCCTTAAGAAGTTTACCCTGTATCCTGGTAAATTTCTTTGGGTCTAAACCTAGCTTAATTTTAGCAACCTTGACTGATTCCGACCATTGAGTGATGGTCATACTTACTTACTAGCTTTGATTATTTTTTTGTATGTCTTGCTACCCTTCTTGGGGACCAGACAGAAAGTCTCCTTCTTCTCAGCCTTCTCCTTCGCGAGTTCAATGAAAGCCATGAACTTGGGGTTCAGCTTAAGAGACTTCTTAGCCGCCTTACTCGCCGCCTTGGAGATAATACGCCCCTCCTTCATTTTGAGATCCTTCTTGGTGAGACCACCAGAAGTAGCATCAGCGTTACCGTGGAAAACTTCAGCGCGGGAACCAATCATGTTTACATTAAGCACGGAAAATATTCTTGATGTCCATAATTGATATTTTAGCTGTTGTCCTGTTCACAGGGATTTGTGTTTTTACACGTTCATCATTAAGAACCTCCGAACACACGATAGATTTGTGTCCCTGTAGAGCCATCATCTCTTCTTCAACACTGACAAATCGTGGACATTCTTTGTAGACCAATTTTTTTACGTGAACAACCTGGGTTTGACCAGTTCGATGGCTTCGACCGATAGCCTGAAGTTCTGTCGCAGGGTTCCAAGCTGGGGCTGTAATATACACACGGGAGGCCTCTTGGAGGTTTAGACCCTGACCCCCTGATTTTATTTGGATAATGAAAACAGCCCCTGAAATAGTCTTTTTAAACGCATTTATTTGCCTGACCCGCTCATCCTTGGGTACTGACCCATCAATCCTGAAAACTGGACAGTCCAGTTGAGACTGGATATAATTCATTTCACCCTTGAACTGGCAGAAAATGAGGCTCTTTTCATCGGGGTGCTCCTTTAACAGCCTGAATAGAGTCTCCATCTTGTTGGACCTACCCTCCCATTTGACTGGTACAGTTCCATCTTTTTTGGCAATCCCATTCAAGTACATTTGAGGCCAAATCATACACTGTCGAGCCCTCAAAAGACACTCAAGAATCAACATGTTCTTAGAGTTGATACTCTGTGCATACTTGAAGGCTTCTTTAATCGTGTCCTGAGCTTCCAAAAAGACACACTCGTATAGAGACTTTTCTTCTGGAAACATGTCAAGCTCAACATTCTCGAAATGACAAGGAGGTAGCCTGAGACGTTCGTTAATCTTAGCAAGGTCGTCCTTGGTTCGACGAAGGATGTAGATGTCCTTGATTTGTTTTGTCATACCTTGGGCACTAGACTTGGAAAGACCCAAAAACAGACACAGAGATACAAAATCCTCCATGGAATTGAATACAGGTGTACCCGTCACGATCCACTTAATTTCCGTCTTCAAACGACACACACTCTTGAACAGTTTCGAAGATTTGTTTCGAATTTCATGGGCTTCATCGAGGATGATACGACCCCATTTGGTGTAATGGAGGGGTGTGGGTGCACCACCTTCAGCACCTTTGACAGTGAGAAGAGTATAAGGTGCAATTGTAATGTCAGCATTTTGACACACCTTACGGTCAGCTCCATCGTAAATGTTTACGGTAAGGTTTGGTGCAAACTTTTGTATTTCTTCATGCCATTGGGTGATAATAGATTTGGGTACGATGATGAGTGTGCGATGCTGTGGGTTTCCAAGTATTGTTGAAATCAGCTGCACGGTCTTACCCAGACCCATTTCGTCACACAGAAACCCACCCTTGGGTCCTGATTCTTGATTTTCCATACCGAGCATCCATCGTACACCTTCTCGTTGATAAGGTATAAAAAGGCGTCCATTGAGACTGTCGGTCGCCAGTGTATACTGGTTTTCAATTGTCATCGTAGAAGTCTTCTTCGGGAAGTATCTCGACTTCGCAGATAACTGGTTCGGGTTCTTTTTTCTTACGAGTCTTCTTCAACTTAGGTGGAGGCAACTCATCGATATGTTCTCGGAAATAGAGGACCTTTTCCCAAAATTCCTTCATAATTGGGTAATTGGTTTTCCACCATTCGGGGTCTCGCTTAACATTAACGACGTCAAATTCTTCGGGTTTAGGCCAATTGGTCTCTGCTGGTTTATATTGAATAAAATCTGCTTCTTCTAAGTCTAAAATCTCCATACACAATTGAAGCTGGGGCATGTAATGGATTGGTACTTCACCAGGTATAATCTGTCGCATTGGGGGGCATTTAATCTCCACCAATTTCCCAGACTCAGATACACCATCTGGACTCCCACCGAGCCATGTATGCACAGGGTGTGGACAAAGACCAAGCTCGTGTACAACCTCCCCATGCCTCTCTTCATATAGAATACGTGCTTCATCTTCATACTTCTCACCGTGTCGTGTAGCTGCATTACCAGTGAACTTTTCACCGAGACCACACTTTTTTAGTAAGAGTTCCGCGGGTGTTTCGTATTTATTAACACCAATGGCTGTAGCTGCATCGGATGCAGTTAACATGTTGCCACGGAGAGCAAGCCATTCTTCAGACTTCTGTGCAGCGAACTCGATTTCGAGCAGGGCTTTCACATTAGGATGCATCTTACATTAATCAAAGTTGTAATTTTTAAGCTCCTCTGCGACGTTAAAATATGTTTGTGCTGCATTTTGTTCAGCTTGTTTCTTACTCTTGGCAACACCCCTAGCAACAAAACCATCATTGATATGGATATCAATGTAGAAGAGACCTTCGTGGTGGGCAGCTACGCGGTACTCTGGGAGTGGCCAGTTATTAACCTGACAATGTCGCATGAGGTGATCCTTGAAGTTATCATCCACCATGATGGAATTCATATCAACCATCTCTGGGTCTTGGTAAATCCTAAGAATGAACTCCTTTGTGTGAAGAAGACCCAAATCCATGTATAACGCTCCTATCAAAGCTTCAAAAACATCTTCTAAAATTTTTGGATTGTTATTCCAGTTGTTGCGCAACCCCTTCTCATCCATGATGACGAGTGCATTCAGGTTCAGTTTTTCTGCAATCTTAGCTAGGGTTTCACCACGTACAAGCTTTGTACGAGCTTTGGTGAGGAACCCTTCTTGACGACTTTCGTACCTATCAAATAGGAACTTAGTGATGACAAACCCGAGGACGGAGTCACCAATAAATTCAAGGGTTTCAAATGATTCTTTGAATTGTTCATATTCTTTTAGAGCGGATTTATGCGTAAAAGCTCTTTGGTACAAAGCAAGGTCTTTGATTTTTGTACCAACAAGTGTTTCGGCAGCTTCCTTTGTAAGGAAAGATACCATGTTTTATTATGTTATGTTTTTAGTTTTTAAGCCTTTTCCTTCTTAATGTAGTGAGGCGACAGGTACTTCTGAAGGTTAAGGTAAGTAACAATAACGTCGGCGGGAGGAGCAAGAAGGTCCCGGAGTGTATCGTCGAGAATAATCTGGCGACCGTTTTCGGGGTGCTTAAGACCTTTCTCAGTGATATACTTGTTAATGAACTTGGTAACCTCTGAGCGGGAGATGAGGTCTTCTGCGGGAAGTGCGAGGAATGTGCGCAACTTAGGTGTGATTTCCTGTTTTCGGTTGAAGCCGTTGTTCTCAGCGCGCTTCTTAGCCTTCTCACCATCGGGGTCTTCCTGGGTGTTCTTAACCTTACGTACAAGCTTGGTGAGGTTCTTCACATCGTTGCGGAGGGCGGCAATTTCGAGTTCGATGTTTTCGAGAGACATTATATCTATCTTACGGACGTAATCTTTAAGTCAAGATAAAAGAGACCAATAAGTACCAGCATACATATGAATATAGACACTGACACTTGAACGGGTGTCAAATTCTCAATCATAGTGGGTTGTACTGGGCGGTCGATGAATCTAAATGGCTGACGAGAACCATCATCAGGGCACCCACCAAAACAACAGTCTTTTGGACAATGTTTTACATTGGCACCCTGACGAGAACCACAGAACTGATTGGTTTCACCCTTGTATGCATAACATCTACATTCGTCGATGACTCGGCAGACCATATTAATATATCACGATATATTAATGGATGACCAAATTTATTCGAAATCTACCATTGATAAATTCCTAAATGAAAATTTACTTTTCAAAGATGCTAAATTGAAAAAGTATTATGACAGGAATTTACAGAGGGACCTCGGTAAGTTTAGGAGTCGAGTTCACAGTACATATCGTACCAAAGATTTTGAGAAAGTTGTGTATCTTCTCATAACAGATTCACTCCGAGATATCATCATAGAGACTATCGGTGAAATATCAGAGTATATGAAGAATATGGGTGATATCATCGTGAGTGGGGGGGAAGCTTTCAACTTATATGTGGATTTCAATGATAGAATAGTCACCGCTGATATAGATGCAAAGTTTGTTCCTAGGATGCCTGTGAATCCACAATACTTTGGAAAACTTCAAGCAACCAAATTGTTACTATGGAACAAATTGGGTGAAATATCTAAACGCCTGAATACCCGCGTAAAGAAACGAATCATGAGCATGAAAAAGAAGCATCCCAAGTTGTTTAAATTTTTGGGTGTCAGTTTCAAACCTTCTGGGTCAGTTGTATCTCGTCGGTATACTCTTATCAAAAAGAAAAAGAGTAAGTTGGGAAACCAACCCAGTAAAGGGGATGTCTTCATCGATGTAGAATTGTTTGCACTCGATACAAATTTACGTTTCTTTTCCCCTAAAACTGGACAAATTGAGGATGTCACACTTGGGGGTCTACTTGATATTCCATTTATGCGACCCAAAGAATTTGGATACGAGGTTGTTCTGTCTAGACGTAGGGGTATAACCTATAGAAACCTGGATACTGGTAAATTAGTCACAAACAACAAGGTTTATGTGGCCAGTAGAGAGTTTCTAATCGAGGATATATATTTGATGAGTAAACTCAATCTTCGTCCGGAAAAGAAACAACGAGACCGACTTCGCCTCATAAAACTTGGACAGTTGTTTGATAAGAAAGTCAAAAATTCAGATTCTATCGAAGAAGTTTTCAAACGTGTAAAATCTAAACTTACCAGGAAAACCCCAGCCACTAAGAAGGATGGACGTGTTTCAATGAATCAAGCAAAGCGTGTAGACCCGTATAAGTATAAAAACTTCACAACCAAACCATCAGAAGAAAAACTGTCTAAACAACTCGTTCAGGGTTTAAAACCGGTCGTGGGCAACGCTAAAGTCAATGGATACACAAATTCCTCAGGTAATAAACAGTTAAATTTGAAAACTATGAAATGGAAGACTGTGACCAACAATTCTTACGTAAAGAACGAGTATAAACTCAGGGCGACCAATGCGAAGAATTTACCAAATAATTTCAATGTTTCAAACACTTTATATGGTTATAAACCCAGGAGAAACACGTGGGTACCAAAAGATGTTCTAAATGGGTCAGCCGCTATACCGTTTGTTGGTTTAAAGAAATGAAACCTAATATAGACATAAATGATCTACAACGCTCCCACCAAAGGTGAAGATGGACTCTATTTCGTAAAGGCTCTCAACGATGAAAAGCGTAAGTGTTTTGTTCAACTCAACAAGGTCAAGGTTACTGACGTCTCAGGCGAGATCGTGATTGATATCGTATCAGAGGCGAACACCAAGAAGGTTGAGGGTGTCGATGCTCAGAACCTCGTGGCGGCCCTCGAGAATTCTGAGACCTGGTTTGGTAAGAAGCTTACTGAAGGTGTCGTCAAGGGTGCCTACACTTCCAACCTTGGTGGTGGCATGATGACATGCGACCGTCTCGATGTCACCAAGGTATACAGTGCACAGCAGGAGCTCATCGACTTTGAGACCCTTCAGCCAGGGAAGAACTGCAATGTCATTCTCGAATTTGCCGGACTTTGGTTCGCCAAGAAGGCATTTGGTCCAACCTGGAATGTTGTCCAGGTCAAGGTTCACCCAGATCCTATTCTAGATGTATACCCAGACCAGTATGCATTTGTCGACGAGGATGAAGAATAAAAAAATTTGTTAACAGTATATAAAAGATGTCGATGTTTAACAAGGGTCGTAAGCAAAATATTGTCATGCTCCTTGCCGTAGCTACTCTCATTTTTCTTCTATTCAAGATGAACTCCACCAAGTCCGGTTATGCCATCACTGAGCGTCAGTACTCAGCATTCGGTGCGGCCCCAGCTGCCGGACCTACCGCTGCCCCCGCCGCTGCTTCCAACGGTTGCGGTATGGATAAGGGTACTGGTCTCGCCTCCTCCCTCCTCCCCCGTGAGGTCGCCTCGGCTGAGGACTTTGGTCAGTTTGCCCCAGAGGACATCCTCAAGGGACAAAACTTCCTTGAGCCCCGTGCCCAGGTTGGTTTCCCCGAGACTGTCGGTGGCGCTCTCCGCAATGCCAACCAGCAGATTCGCAAGGATCCCCCAAACCCCAAGGACCCATTCGTGTGGAACAACTCCACCATTGTCCCCGACACCATGCAGCGTGGATTGTGCGCTTAAAGATTAGAACGTAATTACATTTAATAATGAGTTCTGTTCCTAACGAATTATCTGACAGCGTTTCCAAGCTGGTAGAACTTACAAAACAACTATCTGAAGCGAAATCTGATATCAAAGTCCTAAACCAGGAGGAGAAGCGTCTTAAGGAGAATGTTAAGAAGCATATGGTTTCTCAGGGTATTGATACCATTAACCTCAGGAAGGGGAAAATTAGTATCCGCAAGTCTACACGAAAGGCGGGTATGAGCAAGGATGCAGTGAGAGATGGACTTCTCACATTTTTCAGCGGAGACGAAGCAAAGGTCGAAGGAGCCCTAAATGCCATCAAAGATGGTCTTAAAACAAAAGAATCGACTTCTATTTCATTAACTGGTATAAAAGATAAACCCGAGAAGGAAGATAAGTAAATAGACATGGTTTGGAGCCAATACGTATACGAAGCCACCAGCGGATTTGACCCCGTCGTCAGCGATGACGACGAGTTCAATGATGAACACACTCCTCTGAATATCGAAGACTGGGAAGTCGAATACTCAGATGAATTACGGTACATGTGGAATACGATGAATACACTCTTGTACGATGCACGTCTTGAACATTCAGGAAAATTTTGTGATTTTGTTGAATTTTGTTATCTGGAACATGATTCACAAGATGAATATGTAACAACTTTACATGACGATGAATTTGAGTATATATGGAAGAATCTCAGGAGGATTATCAACAATAACGGTCTACATGAAGAAATGATGCGTGGTGCAACACTCTATCATTTTTACGACTTTGTAGATAATTATATGTGTGTATATTAAACCAATATGCTGCCAAACCTTACATCCCAGAAAGTTGCCATCCCCGCTGCCCTTTTTTTGGCTCTGAGCCCCGGTCTTCTTGTGACTACCGACGGCTCCAAAGTTTCATACATGAACCGAAAAACCGGTCAAATGGCCGTATTCTTCCATGCGCTCGTGTTCTTCCTCGTGTACAGTCTCATCGCCAAAGCCATGGGTCTCGTTCTCACCCGCAACGACCTTATCGTGAGCACTGCGCTCTTCCTCATGCTCAGCCCAGGTCTTCTTCTTACCCTCCCACCTGGGTCAGGAGGCGTTCTTCGGTCGGGTCAGACCAGCCTGAACGCGGTGCTGGTGCACTCGGTTGTATTCGCGGTGGTTTTCGCGCTTTTGCGTCGTCAATTTCCTCAGTTCTATTAAATAGGAAGATGAAATATCTTGTATTAGGACCAGCTGGTATGGGTATATTCGCCCTAATCGGCACCCTAAAAGCACGCGAGAAGGAACTCGTAGATGTTAAGGAGATATCAGGATCTTCCGCTGGTGCAATTTTAGCACTTTTTTTAGGGGTGGGTATGTCTGTCGATGAAATTCTAGAAACTTCACTCTCAATGAATGTCCCCACTTTTGTTAAGATACGCATAGGTTCCTTTTTTAACAAATTTGGTTTTGTTGATATGACACCTATACGTAAGAAGTTTGTAGATATTTGTGGTTCTGACCCCACTTTCGCGGAAATTGATATGAAGATCTACATCGCAGCATTTTGTATGAATACATCTGAAACTGTATACTTCTCTAAAGATACACACCCAGATATGAAGGTTATAGATGCAGTGTGTATGAGCATGGCAGTACCATTCATATTTGCGTGTGGTAAGTATAATAATGAAACATATGTAGATGGTGGAATGAAGGAGGAATACCCATTGACACCATTCTTTGATAAAAAACCCCACGAAATTACATGTATAAAAATTAAAATGAATCGCGTGTATCAAGAAGATATACAAACACCCAAAGCGTTTGTTCAAACACTCGTTCGTTCAGCACTTTCCAATAGGGTCCAGTACGATACACCAATAGAACTTATGGAAATCAATATTGAAGACACGGATGTTTTTGATTTTAATATGAGTTATGAAGAAAAACTTCAATTATTCAATCGAGGGTACACTTTTTTGTCAGCCTAATATAGATGGATGTGGATACATTCAAAATTAGGCTGACTGCACTTCCTTTTCTTAGTAAGTCAGACGTAGCGTCTTACCAACAGAGGGTTCAACAAGGACGAGTATCCCCAGAGACACTTTTTAGAGAAGCTGTCAGGGTGAACAAGCAGAGAAAAGCCAAGGAGATAATCAAGAAAAAACGGGAGTTCCGTTTTATGATTGCTGACATTGGGTTGCAATTCTGGGATAGAAGGAGTCTTACCCGACTCATTGACGAGAAAACAGTCCTTATTAGACTTAAAGCGAGAGCTGAAAAGTTGGTCAAAATCCGTGAAAGGGAGAGTATAGGAAAACGACGTGGAAGACTCGTTAAATTCCTGTCAGGTTTGAAATTAGACCAGACCGATAAAGACAAACTCCTCGGAAGGTTTGATGGTGGGAATAGTGTTCAAGTACTCACACAGAACGCGATAGCCCTAAAAAAGAAGAAGAATTCTCAAGCCATCTCCAAAGACCGCGAATTTCTGAAAAAATCCATTAGTCGTATTGGTATTAGCCAGCCCTTACAAAATGGTATTATGTCCAAGTTCAAACCTGGTAAGGATGCCGTGAGAAAACTCATAGAAAAAGCTAAGAGTTTAAAACAGGTGTCAGGTAAAAGAACTATTGATGTAAGAAGGGGTGAACTTTCACAATTGGCTAAAAAACTTAACGTGGCTGCCAACTTTTCTACACGTATCGCCGGTGTAGATAGCATCGAAAAAGCTGATGCTTTGAAAGAAACCATCGAGAAGGCTGGTGAAAAGAAACGCGTTGATACTATCAATAATGAAAAGGATAACCTTAAAAATATTGTAAAAGAAATTGGTCTACAAGGTGCGTTCAGTGGTAGTATCGCAGCTATTAAAAATCAAGTTGACTTGAATACAATTAAACTAGATATTGTAGAAGCCAGTAAAGTTACACTCGCTAAACTTTCAAATGAAAAGAACGTATCTTCTGATTTTTCTAGGGCTATAAGTGCCCTCACATTTGTAGACCGCCTTGTTCCCCTCAAAAAACAAATTGAAGAAGCTGGTCTCCGAATGAATACTACCAAAAAACAACAGAAGTTTGAAATCCTCACAAAAGATAAACAAAATTTCATCAATTTTGTAAAGAAAAGTGCGCTCCCCATCAATGAACAACAGGTCTTCATCAACCGTATGACACTGGAGAAGGTTGATATATCCAAGTTGCGTGAAGGTGTTGCCACAATGGAGAAGAACCTTAAAAATACTCAGCGACAGAAAGACCTTAATGAACTTGGTGCGTATATCAAGTACAAAAATGTCAATAAAACAGATTTACTGAATAAATTTAAAACAACTAACGTTTCACTTATCAACATTAAAAAAGAAGTTGACAACCTCTTACAAAAGAAAAAGAATCTTCAAAACGAAAAAAATGTTTTAGTTAAAAAGGCTAAGAGGATATCGTTTAATTTAAACATTAAGGATGTGAACTCCAAAAACAATGTGAAGACTATGCGTGAGAAGATTCAAAATGCATACAAAAAGAAGATTCAAAATAACAAAAAACAGTTATCGGATTTTGCTTTACAAGCTAATATTAGTGCATTAGGTGACCTAACCAAAATCAATAATGTAAATACTCTCAATATGGCAAAAGAAATGGTCAAACAAGAAACGAAAAATAAGTTGTATGCTATCGCAGCAACGTTAAATGTAGGTCCAGTTTTGGTATCTAAAATTGGTAATCTAAAAACTATACAAGACGTCAAAAATATATCACAAGAAATCAAGTCTGCCATTCACAAACGAACTAAAAATGTGAAAAATGCCACACTTAAACAGGTTCGAAAATCTATAACGGGTAATCGTGAAATGATGAAAGAACAATTAGAAATTAACAAACTCATCGAATATTTCAATAGTAGACGTTTGGAACCAAATCAACAAACATATCTTATAGAACAATACTCGGTTTATAAAAAACCCATCAACGCGATAAAGAAGGAAGCAAATAAATTTTATGTGAAACTTTTCAAAGAACACAGACAAACAAGTTTACCAAAATTAATCGATGATCTTAAAAAATTTAAACTCGATGAATCAAATATAGAATACATTGTGAACAAATATACAAAAACATATATCGAACCTAATGTTTTACTCGAAGAAGCAAAGGTCATCAATAATATGCGTGACTATGAAAGATGGATTGAAATTGAAGAAGAATTTATAGACTATTTGGATAGATTACCACTCAAACCCGATAATCGTAGAAAAATCACTACAGCACTTGAAGGCTATTATGTAAATTTTAGACCACTCAAGAAATCTGCGACTAATATGGCTATCAAAACAAAGAACGAACCTCGTGCACTCGGAAGAAAAGAACTTGTAAACCATATTAATAAATTTCCTAGTATTGGTAGATATAACAAAGTTCAAATTCTTAAAAATTATAACCAAGGTGTATCAAATTTAAATACACTCAAATCAAATGCAGAAAATTTAAAGGGTATGAAAAATGCTCAAAAGAATACCGAAAAGAAGGCAAAACTCAATCAAAATATGTACCTTAAAAGGTATATAACTAATAATTTAGGTCTTAACAATAGTAATGAAAAAGTCAAAAAGATACTGAGCAATCACAACAAATACCCCAACTATATAAATACTTACATGTCTAAAGCTGAAACACTAAAAGCTCTGAAGAATGAAAGGGTGAGGTTAATAAACAGTGCCAAAATGTTACCAAAGGATGAAAAACGTAACAAAAGAATTGAAAATATCAAAAACGTTAATGATGTTGCACAGTTAAACAGTGATATTACACAGGGATATGTAAGTATTGTTCGCAAAGAGATATCAAATATGGTATTACAAAGTGGTATCAAAGCCAATTTAAATACGAGTCAAATTAATAGCTTACAAAAGGGTGAAGAAGTGAGAGCAAGGCTTATGAACGCGATTGAACGAAAAAAGAATCAAGAATATGCAACTTTTCAAAATGCTGTGAAAAATATGACACCAGAGAACCAGGAAACACTCTTACAGACTTATACCACACAAAATGTACCAATCAATAAAATGTTGAAAAGGGTTGCGGAGCTCAAACAGCAACGAGCCATCGAGGCGTACAAAAACAGAAGAAGTCAACTCTACAACTATATGAATACACAACTTAATATGAATATTGAGGATAGAAAAAGTATAATGAAAGAATTCAACAATACAGGTACACTTGAAAATATGATAAAGAAGGCTACAAACCTAAAAAATAACCGTGTCGCTGAAAAGATTGCTGCGGATAGACTCAAGGTTCAAAAAATCATTGAACCCCTAGAACTCAGTGAAGCTAATAGAAATCTCATACTAAGCAACTTTAATACTAAACCTGGTACCGTATTGTCATCTGAAACCAAAGCTAAAGCCCTAAAAACGAGAAGAAATAATGAAAAGAGAGCCAATGAACGTCTCCAATTATCGAATCACCTTAAATCTCTTCTTCTATCTGAAACTAACACAAGTAAAATTTTGAACATATTTGATAGGACACCAGAAAAGACACTGACTATGTCTAAACTAAACGCGACAGGATTACGTAAACAGATAAATAGAGAATCTCTCACTGAGACGATGAAGAAACTCATATTGTCTGACGCTGTTAAAACTGAACTTCTCAAACGGTTCAGGGATAAACCTGGGGACCTGAACACACTCATAGCTAAAGCTAGAGAAGTAGATGCAAAGGCAAGAAAACAACTTGATTTACAAAAACAAACTAGGAACTACGTGGTATCTTTAAAATTAGGTAATAAAGATACACCAATTTTGAAAAAGATTACCAATACACTTACACCCCAAACAGCTAAAACAATTCAGTTGGAAGCTGATAAGGTTAAACGCGAACTCGACGCAGAAACAACAGAAAAGAAGCGAGTTGAAATCAAAACCTTTATGAATAAAACTACAATCACAGCCGCTATGAAGAGGACTTTTATCGTGACAGTCAAACTTGACACAGATGTCGATGCACTTAAAAGAAAAATACAGGCTGCTGAACGTACTCTAAAAGAAGCTACTGGTCAACGTGGTCGTCTCAAGGCTGAACTTAGAACATACTTGAATACCCTCGACCTAACCAATGAAGAGAGAAAACGCATTGAGGGTGGCGTTGGGGCACAAACTAAAAGCTTATCAGCTTTAAAACGAAAAGCTCGAACTATATCTGAAACAAAACAAATTCGCAGACTCCGACGTGGTATGCTCAAAACTACAACTAGGATGAGAACTGTTAAGACTGAGTCTAATACGCGCCAGAGAACAATTATGCGCACCAAGGCTGCCAAAGCTTTCAGGATTAAGAAGGAAAAACTTGAAAAAATTGTGAGTAAATTACCTTTGAACTCTAATGATAAAAAGACCTACTTGAACAAACTTAAATTACCAAAAGCACCATTGAATGGTATAACAAGGAATCTTATGAAGTTTATCAAAATTGCTAAAATGTCGAATAAGAAAAAAGAAACCTACATGACGGAACTTGAATAGATACAGGTTTCCACAGACAAAACTTTTTTGTCAGTTTAATATATAAATGGACACGTGCGACCCAGACGCCGATATAGCCAACCTCAGAAAACTCATTAAGATGAATACTGGGCACTCTATTAAACTGACAAGAGAACAGATATGTCAAGTATACGATGATATCCAGGCAGGAAAGTTACCCTTACCCCCCCTTGTTTTAGACTCAAAAATGAGTTATTTGACCGACAAGAAGTCGCCATTGACTCCCAAAGATTTTGATGTCTTATTCGATTCTTCATCGAAGCGTACCGACTTGAAAAGAATTGCGAAAAAAGTTGGTCTCGTGAAGACCGAGCAAATGACCAAGAATCAAATTTTTGATTCTATCGGTAAGCGTTTAAGGTACATGAATGTTCATGAACCTATTAAAATTTCAAGAAAGCGTCTCTTGTCCAGCAAAGCTAACACAGCAGCGAACAACGCAGCAGTGAACAATTTGGGGTTAAACAACACAGCAGCGAACAACCTTGGGTTGAACAACGCGGCAGTGAACAACCTTGGGTTGAACAACACCGGTAACAGTGGAAACAATCTAGGTCTGAACAACACCGGTAACAGTGGTGGGAACAACATTGGATTGAACAACATTGGAAACAATGGTAGGAATACAGGATTTAACAATTCTTCATTTAACAATGGTGGGGGGTCTAATAACCTATCGAACAATGCTTCGAGTGTTCCCAATTCTAAGGTTTCATTTCCAAACAAAAGTTTATTTGCTACAATGAATAAACCAAGTTTTGCGAAGAATCAAGGGAATAACTCCCAACCCAAACCCATGTTTACAGGAATGATGGGAAATAAAACTCCTAATTTCCTTGAATCTAATAACAAAAAGAATACATCCTTCTTTGGTGGGTTATTTGGTGGTTCGAAGAATAAGAATACGAATTTCATTAAAGCTAATAAATTCAACAAAGAAAAACCAGGTTATGTATTCAAAACTGGTAATAACGGTTTAGGGTACTATAAGAATCAAGGACCAGTTGTAGCTCAAGGACCTCTCAAGAAACCAAATGGTTTCGGGGAGCCCGTGTTTCCTAAGAATAATAAGAAGCCCAACACCAAGAACACGGGTGTTGGAAACAACACTATCAATAACAACAAGCCCAACACTAAGAATACCAGTGTGGGAAACAACACTATCAATAACAATGTGAAGCCTAACAACGACACCAAGCCCAACAACAATGTGAAGCCTAACAACGACACCAAGCCTAACAACGACACCAAGCCCAACAACAATGTGAAGCCCAACAACAATGTGAAGCCCAACAACAATGTGAAGCCCAACAACAATGTGAAGCCCAACAACAATGTGAAGCCCAACAACAATGTGAAGCCCAACAACAATGTGAAGCCCAACAACAATGTGAAGCCCAACAACAATGTGAAGCCCAACAACAATGTGAAGCCCAACAACAATGTGAAGCCTAACAACAATGTGAAGCCCAACAACAACGCGAAGCCTAACAACAATGTGAAGCCTAACAACAATGTGAAGCCTAACAACGACACCAAGCCCAACAACAATGTGAAGCCCAACAACAATGTGAAGCCTAACAACAACACCAAGCCCAACAACAATGTGAAGCCTAACAACAACACCAAGCCCAACAACAACGCGAAGCCTAACAACAACACCAAGCCCAACAACAATGTGAAGCCTAACAACAACGTGGTCAATAACGTGGTCAACAATGTGGTCAATAACGTAGTCAACAATAATAAAAACAACGTGAAGCCCAACAACAATGTGAAACCTAACAATAATGTGAAGCCTAACAACAACGTGGTCAACAACAAAAACAACAGCGCTCAAATCGAGGAAAATCGTAAGAAGGCTGAGAAGGAAGAGATGGAAGCTAAAAAGCGTGAGGAAAAGGAGGCTAAACAGAAGGAAGCTCAAGAAAAGATAAGGGTCCGTGAAGAAGAACGTAAACAGCGCCAAGAAGAAGCTAAGAAAACCAAAGAAGAATCCAAACGAGTTGCAAACATTGAGAAAAATTTACTGAAATTACCCAATGTGGATAAGGTGTATCTTACAGCTTTCAAAGGAAATAAGTCTATTAATAATGTCAATAAGAATGCCCTTCTCAAAAAGGTTGCGAATGATAAGATAATCAGAAATATACGCAATGAAGTTAAACCCCTATTTTTGGGTAAAAGGCGTGTTGAATTCGTAAATCCAGAGAACTACAATAGCTTGAAGAAAAATGTTGAAAACAAGCTTGCGGAAAAGAAGGCTGGTGAAGCGGATTTAGAACTATTGAAAAAGCTTTCTACAAACTTGGTCATTTCTCAAGAATATGTAAAGGCTTTTGCTAACGGTAAAGCAATGAATACTATATCTGCAAATGCTCTCACAAACAAGAGAAACAAAGACCATGAAGTATACAAGATGAATGCAACTAATAAGAAGGGATTATTTGGTGGGTATTCGACAAGTGTACCTAGTACTAAGACCATGAAGTTGATACCTAATGATGAGTATAACAAGCGTCTTGAAACAGCTAAAAATGCTCTTCAAGTGAGACAGAATGCTAGGAAGCCCAAGGAAAACAATGTGAAGTCCAACAACAATACCAAACCTAACAACAACGCTAAGCCCAACAACAACGCCAAACCTAACAACAATGCCAAACCTAATAACAATGCCAAACCTAACAACAACACCAAGCCTAACAACAACGCCAAGCCCAACAACAATGTGATAAATAACGTGGTCAATAACGTGGTAAATAATAATGCCAAGCCCAATAACAACGCTAAACCCAACAACAACGTGAAGCCCAACAACAATGTGAAGCCCGACAACAATGTGAAGCCTAACAACAATGTGAAGCCTAACAACACCGTAGTCAATAACGTAGTCAATAACAAGTCCAACAACAACGCTAAGCCCAACAACAACGTGAAGCCCGACAACAATGTGAAGCCTAACAACAATGTGAAGCCTAACAACACCGTAGTCAATAACGTAGTCAATAACGTAGTCAATAACAAGTCCAACAACAACGCTAAGCCCAACAACAACGCTAAGCCCAACAACAACGCTAAGCCCAACAACAACGTGAAGCCTAACAACACCGTAGTCAATAACGTAGTCAATAACGTAGTCAATAACAAGTCCAACAACAACGCTAAGCCCAACAACAATGTGAAGCCTAACAACAATGTGAAGCCTAACAACAATGTGAAGCCCAACAACAATTTCAAAAACGCGTCTAATAACACGTTTAAGATAAATAACAGTATCAAAAATAAAATAGAAAACAAACAAAACAATGTCAACAATTTCAATGCAGCTGCCGAGTTGAACAAGCAACTGAATAATGAAGCCAAGCGTCAAAACCGGGCTAAGAACAATAATAAGAATAACACCTTCAATGCTGCTGCCGAGTTGAACAAACAGCTCAACAATGAGGGTACAAGTCAACTCGAGAATAAACGTACAC
>Ga0209384_1000572_pt1 | contig 22761 bp, 21 predicted proteins | sample CoawatmetaG05DNA_FD_187511 | JGI IMG/M metagenome (GOLD analysis project Ga0209384, IMG submission 187511) | Marine microbial communities from the West Antarctic Peninsula - Coastal water metaG058-DNA (SPAdes) (version 2) | ecosystem: Environmental > Aquatic > Marine > Coastal ... | reverse complement strand
AATCGTGATGCTGAGGTAGCGAAGTTAGCGTTACAGGCGGAGAGTAGGAAAAAACGGCTTACAACCCTGGAACAAAAGGTTGAAAATCGTGATGCTGAGGTAGTGAAGTTAGCGTTACAGGTTGAGAATAGGAAAAAACGGCTTACAACCCTGGAACAAAAGCTTGAAAATCGTGATGCTGAGGTAGTGAAGTTAGCGTTACAGGTTGAGAATAGGAAAAAACGGCTTACAACCCTGGAACAAAAGGTTGAAAATCGTGATGCTGAGGTAGCGAAGTTAGCGTTACAGGCGGAGAGTAGGAAAAAAGGACTCACAACCCTGGAACAAAAGGTTGAAAATCGTGATGCTGAGGTAGTGAAGTTACGGCTGCAAGCCCGAGATAGAAAGAAAGTTGTCACCACTCTGGAAGAGAAGGTTAAACAATGTGATCTTGAAACAGAGAAATTATCAACTCTAGTTAATAATTCTAATCGAATTATTGAAGATCAAAATAATAATATAAAACTGTTAAAAGAAACTAGCTTTCTTAGTATAAATAAAAAAATCGCATACTATAGGAAGCTATAACGATGACAACTATAGAAATACCAAAAATTAGTATTATTATTCCTGTATATAATGTTGAAAGGTATTTAAGAAATTGTTTAGATTCTGCGCTGAAACAAAATTATATAAATTTTGAAATTATTGCTGTGAATGATGGATCTACAGATAATAGTTTAGAAGTGTTGAATAGTTACGCAAAGAATGATGGGCGAATAAGAATTATTAACCAAAAAAATAAAGGCCTAAGTGGAGCACGGAATTCTGGAATTAGGATTGCACAAGGGCAATATATTATTTTTTTAGATAGTGATGACACAATTGAAAAAACTCTATTGAGTGATGTCCTCAAAATGGCCAAGGATAACACTTTAGATATAGTTATTTTTGGATACAAAAAAATTGACGAAAATGGTTTCGTCATATCAAAATCGGCATTTAAGAATTTAATTTTTGAAAAAGATTTAGTAAGACGTTCGATTATTGCGTTAAAAATATCTCCAATGGCTTGTAATAAAATGTATTCTAGAAAATTATTTATTGATAATAACATAGAGTATCCAGAAGGGATGTTGCACGAGGATATAGGTACAACGTATAAACTTATTTGGTGTGCAGATCGTGTAGGCCAATCTTCTGTAAATTATTACAATTGGTTTGTTCGGTCAGATTCGATCACAGGAAATTTGAAATCAAAAAATATTTCAGATATTTTCCACCATTTTAAAGAAATCAGATTATTTTTAAATAAAATTAAACTTTTTAAAAATTACGAAAGTGAATACCTTAGAGGAGTATTTCAAATGCAGAATGTTTTATTAGAGCGGGTAAGATTATCTGATGAAAGCTTTTTTCTATATTTTTTTCTCAAAGATATCCAAAATAAATTCGATTTAAACACTCTAGATAATTTTGAATGCTTCAAAAATTATGATGAAAAGTTACACGCAAAATATTTTAAACTATGTAAAGAATCCGAACTTATTTTTTTAAATTCTAAGAAAAGTTCAAATATAAAAAGCATTTTTTCATTTTTTTTAAAAAAACTAAAGAGCATTAAATAATGATACCAAAAGTTAACGTAAATAACGTAGAATTTAAACTTTATAATGAATGGGTGCATTTTTTTCTAAGTGATCAATATATTGGAATGGTTTTTTTTAAGAAGGGGGAGGTTTCAGATCATAGAGGAATCATTCGTCAAAACCGAATTAAAATAAATAATAATCCTTACCGTGAACTACGTACTGCCTTATTCGCTATGTTGAACCACACTCTAGCAGAGCGATTTTTTTTAGAAGGCGATGAGCTTCAAAAAATAAAAGAAAGTATTGTTAAGGTTTCTGATAAAAATATTAAAGATATTTCTAAAATAATAGAAGAGCGTTTAAATGATTAATAAGATATTATCTAAAATAGATATCCGAATCAAAGGTATTAAGTATTCAAAAAGACAGAAAAATTTCTCAAAAAAACCTATTGAACATTTTGAAAAATTATCCGATATTAAAGATAAGTTCAAAGGGAAAAGGTGCTTTATTTTGGGTAACGGACCTTCACTTAATCAATGTGATTTAAAGCTATTAAAGAATGAATATAGCTTTGCAGTTAATGGTATATTTTATAAAACTGATGAAAATGGATTTAGGCCAAATTTTTATATGGTTGAAGATAATCATGTTGTAAGTGATAACTTAGAAAGAATTATTAACTATAAATGTGATTTTAAGTTTTTTCCTGAAAGTTATCGCAAAATAGTTGTGCCAGATGCTACAACTATTTTAATACCAATGGATTCTGGATTCTATAGAGAGGGACATCCTCATTATTGTAAACCCAGATTTTCTAAAAACGTTCCAGAAAAAATTTTTGCAGGACAGTCAGTTACAATAATGCAACTTCAAATGGCATATCATTTAGGCTTTTCTGAAGTCTATTTAATCGGAATGGATTTTTCATACGACTTACCAGAGTCAACTGTTGTAGATGGCTGCCTTTACACTTCTCAAGAAGATGACTTAAATCACTTTCATCCAGATTACTTTGGAAAAGGAAAAAAATGGCATGATCCACAGTTAGATAGGGTGCTAATGAATTATAAGCTGTGTAAGGATGTCTTCGAGTCTGACGGGCGGAAAGTTTTTAATGCGACAGTTGGTGGGAAGTTGGAGCTGTTTGATCGGGTTGCGTATTCGGATTTATTTATTTAAAAGATAAAAGGTATAAAATTATTAAACACATAAAATCAGGCAGAAAGTATTTAATATTATCGTTAATTTATATTATTACTTTTTTTTCAATTAATTTTATTCACTTTAACTTCTTTACATCTGGAGTTATTTTATATTCAGTGCTTATCGACATATTTATTTCGCTTATAGTAATTTTTATTTTCGTATTTTTATATAATAAAATTTACTTATATAAAAATAAACTGGTTACTTGTTTTATTATAATTTCAATATCTCAAACAATGCTTCTATATGCTTTCGTTGTTCCAACAGCTATTGACAGGTCACTTTCAATATATTTGTTGGAAAAGCTGGCTCAGAAAGAAGGTGTTTTACCTATTTCGGATTTTAACAGAATAGCAAAAGTGGATTATTTTAAGGATATGGATGTGGTCAATACAAGAATTGAGGAGCAGATTGCTACTGGTTCATTAATCATAATCGGAGATGATATTATCTTGACTGATAAGGGAAAGTTCCTAAATAAAGTGTTTCACTTTGTAAAAGAAAATTTGTTACCAAAATGATTGTTATATTTAATCTTTAACTAAAAAGTACTTGAGGTAATTTAATGTTTGCTAATAAGAATATAGGAACCCTTTTTTTATTATTCATCTTCGCTATTTTACTATCAATATTTATGTTTGACGGATTGCCCATTTTTTTGGGTGACGCTACATATATTGACCTAAATGTAGCAAAATCGATAGTATCTGGCCATGGTATTTCTACCGGACCGAATATTCATGGCATTTTTACTCCGTTTGGTAAAAGGCCACCAGGCTTCTCACTGTTAGTTGCATTTTTTGTAAGTGTAGGGGTTCCGATATTAAAAGCTTCAACTATCATAGCATCTATTTCATATGCTTTAATTCCAGTATTTGTTTTTTTAATTTTTATAAACCTATTCAATTATACTAAATCCGTTCTCATGGCAATTGCTGTTCTTCTTCTTCCCTCACTGATTTATTATAGCAAGATAGCTGCTCCAGAAATAATTGGTGTTTTAGTATTATGCATATCATATTATTTATATTTGAGTTGGATTGAATTTCAAGAAAAGGGGAAGAGCGCTTATTTTTTATCTTTTTTATTAGGATTGATTCTTGGCTTAACTATTTGGTTTAGATATACAAATGTGATTTATGTCGTTCTGTTTTCAGGTTTAATATTGTTGTACCCCCTTTTTTCAAAAGGACGATGGGAAAATTCACTACTTACTTTACTTTTAGGTGGAATAGTTTCAGCCAGTCTTTTGTATCGAAATTTTTTATATACTGGGCACCTATCAGGACACCCTATTAATAATGTCAAAACTAATGATATGGATGTAGCAATAGTAAAGTCCCTGAATTATTTGACAGCCCATATCTTTGATTTCGATGTAAATGATAATTTAATTGCAATACTTTTTGTTAGTTTGTTAATAATTATGAGTATTTTTATTATCTTAAATTCCTATAAAAATAAGATTTTTCTATTGAAAGTTCTTCCAATTTCACTAATGCCATTAGCCTACCTGCTCTTCTTCTCCTATGCACAGTCTATTACAAGAGTTGACGATGTTAGCACGAGATATCTACTTCCTCTCTATTTGACGGGGTTAATTCAAGTTTTTTTCATATTATATTCAATTAAATTTAAACGAAAATTAAATTTTTTTTATATGAGTATTATAATGCTTTCTATTAGCATGTCTGGTTTTTATGTGATCTTAAAATATTCACCTCATCGGATATATAATGATCGAGATTATTCGCCAGAAACAATTGATTATATTTTAAAAAATATAGAAAAAGGATCAACACTTATTGGTAGTAGGTACCTAGGTCAATTATTAATCCACTCTTTGGATTACAACATGATTGGATTAAAATTTTATTCAGAATATAACCGTGCTTATGGGAGGCAGTTAACCAACAGAAAAAGTGATCTTATAAAAAAAATATTGGATAAAAATGTCAAATATATAATTTTGTTTACAGGTGCTGACAAAAACGAGAACTTTTTAAATAGAGATGATTATGGTGAATTCATCACAAGTATGATTGAAAAAGGAACTGATATTGTTGAAAGTACCATTGAGCTTGATGATGGAATTGTATTTAAGTTAAAAGACAAGAATGAACTTATGAAAATTCACAATATTTTTAAAAATAAAACTGTTTTGTTAGATGGGGACTTATTAGGTAATGGCCTAACTATAAAATCTAGCGTTGGTAGCACTTTGATTAGTGAGAAAGGAATTTCACTCTCCCAATTAGCACAGGCTGAACCATCAAATCCATTTGTTCACTTTTCCTTTGATCCTATAAACAGTTTTTATTCAGCTAACGTGAATTTTTCTCTTCCAGTAGAAAAGTTGAAAATGATAGCTATAACACTAAGGAATGATAGTAACTATGCTCATTATTTTTTTAACCCCAATGAATTTAAATCGGGTAAGTTAGGCTTACGATTTAACAATATAGATAATAGTTCAGGCGATGTTCTTTCGAATGTCAATAGTATGACTATTAGGTTGTATCCGCTTGATGAGAACTCTAGAGTATCTCAATTCCGGTTAAATTCGATTGAACTATTTACTGAGGGTTAAATTCATTTAAATAATTTTTTGATATACTCAGAGAAATATCAACTTGATACGCACCCAGTTTAATAGACACTCTAATTGGTTACAATGTAACGCAATAGGAGGCCAACAATGGCAGGCGAACGATATGTAATCTCCCCATTATTAACATTAGTTAAAAATAGAGAGTTTCTCGGTTATAGCAATTGTCGTGGTGGAACCCCGCCAATTGCTGAATGTGGACGAACATTATTATAGATCCATTGCCACTGTGTGGCTAATAATTGTGCATGTTCGATGTCCTCGAACAAATTTAGCTCAAGCCACTCTTGCCTTGCCGTTCGATTAAATCGCTCAATATAGGCATTTTGAGTGGGTTTTCCTGGTTGAATATAGAGTAAGGTAATCTGCTCTTGTGTTGCCCAATCAACCAGTTCATGGCTAATAAATTCTGGCCCATTATCACAGCGAAGGGCTAAAGGTTTTCCTCGCCACTCAATGATTTGCTGCAAGGACCGTATAACCCTTTGAGCGGGCAATGAAATACCGACATCGATCGCTAAGCTTTCACGATTGTAGTCGTCAAGCACGTTAAACGTGCGCATTGATCGGCCATTTTTTAGGGAGTCACTCATAAAGTCCGCGTATTTTCAAGCTATGTAGCTGTTATACTGTAGAGTAATTGTTTTTAACCCTTAGGTTTATTATATAAAAATGAAATTTTCTATAATTTTATGTACAGTTGATAGATATGCCATAGTGTCAGAGTTTTTGATGTCGTTGGTTAATCAAAGCTATAGAAATTTTGAATTGATAATCGTTGATCAAAATTCAAATGACAATTTGTTGGAAATTGTCAACAAATTCCGTAAAAACATTAATATTAAATATATAAAATCTAGCAGAGGGCTTTCAAAGTCACGAAATGTTGCGATGTATCATTCATCAGGGGATGTTCTGTGTTTCCCTGATGATGATTGTACCTATCCTCCAAAATTGTTGGAAAATATATGTTCCACGTTTAGATTAAATGATCAAATGGACTTTCTATTAGGTAGAACTATTTCAAAACACACTGGAAAAATTTCTGCAGGAAAGGACTTAACTAAGAGCATGCCGGTCCGAAGGAGTGGTTTTGGTGGTAGCTCTACTACATTATTTATTAATTTTAGGTCCGAAAAACCAACACGATTTTTATTTGACGAAGCATTTGGTGTTGGAGCTGCTTTTTATTGTGAAGAAGAGAATGATTTGATAATCCGGATGCTTAAAGACGGTATGCAAGGCCACTATATACCAGAAAAAAACTATGTCTTTCATCCCGAAAAAGACTATGATTACTTCGATTTAGAGCGAGCAAGTACAAGGGGATTTGGTTTTGGGGCCTTGACAGCTAAACATATTTTTTCGTTAGCTGGATTTTTATTTTTCGTTAAATACTTATTAATTCGTACCCCGGTCTCAATATTAGTCTATTTAATAAAAGGAAATATTATTTTGGTAAAATATATTTCAATTAAATATATTAATATGTGGAAGGGCTTTTATTTGTATTTTACAAAGAGCAATATAAATGAATAAAACAATATTAGTGACAGGAGGCGGTGGCTATATAGGCTCTCATACTTGTCTTGAATTAATTGAAGTTGGTTATGAGGTTGTTGTGATCGATAACCTGTCTAATTCATCGATTGAGTCCATAGTGCGTGTTAGAAAGTTATCTGGTGTTGACATTCCTTTTTACAATGTAGATGTCACAGACGAGAAAGGTTTAACGCAAGTTTTTGAGGACCATTCAATTGAGGCTGTTATTCACTTTGCGGCGTTAAAGGCGGTTGGTGAGTCAGTAAAAAAACCGATGGAGTATTATGAAACTAATGTAATTGGTACTTTAGTTTTAACGAAGGTAATGCGTCGTTTCGGTTGCAAAACTATCATTTACAGTTCATCGGCTACAGTCTATGGTGCCCCAAAGTTAGTTCCAATCCCAGAAAGTTCTCTCCTATCTGCGACAAATCCATATGGCCGGTCGAAGCTTATGATGGAGCAGTATTTAAATGATTTATTCGTTTCTGACGAGAGCTGGAAAATTGTGCTATTGAGATATTTCAACCCAGTAGGTGCCCACAGCAGTGGGCTTATTGGAGAAGACCCTAACAATATTCCTAATAATTTGATGCCGTACATATCACAGGTCGCGGTAGGAAAGCTTGAAAAATTATCTGTCTTTGGTTGTGATTATGATACGGTTGATGGCACAGGTGTTCGGGATTATATTCATGTGGTCGATTTAGCAAGGGGCCATGTGAGTGCTTTAAGGTCTCTCAGTGTTGGGGAAGTATTGACGGTTAATTTGGGCACAGGTAATGGCTATTCTGTGCTAGAAGTTGTGGCTGCTTTCGAGAGATGTTCAGGAAGGAGTGTGCCTTATGAAGTATTAGATAGACGCGAGGGTGATATTGCAACTTGCTATGCGGACATAGCCTTTGCAGCAGAAAGGCTGAACTGGAGTGCAAGGTTAGATCTAGACGATATGTGTAGAGATACTTGGCGTTGGCAGTCAAGGAATCCGAACGGCTATCGATGAGAATATATCAATGATAACTATAGGGGTTGATGCTCGCCACCTGTCAGAAAAAAATAGTGGAATCAAAACTTATTTAGTCAATTTGCTACATCAATTGATTAAAAAGACAAAAGATACCCACTATTGGTATGTTTACTGTCCTTATAAGCTTGATAAGGGATTGTTCGCTTATGAAAATGTAAAAATATTAGACATGCCAATATCGACTAAAGTCAAAGGTTTCCATGTTGTATTTTCTCAGGCGATCATACCCATCTATGCTTTTTTTCATAAGGTTGATTTAATTTGGTTTCCTGCTAATAGAGCTGCCTTGTTTCTACCAAAAAAGACTGCACGAGTGCTTTCCATTCATGATTTAGTATGGATAAAGCATCCAGAAACTATGAAGTGCCTAGGGTTTTTCTTGGATAAGCTTTTTATGGTCAGATCAGCAAAGATAGCGGATATTGTTACGACAGTTTCAAACTCAGCATTCAATGAAATAATCATGGCTGGCATTTCTGAGGTTGAGAAAACTGTTGTAGTTTTTAATGGCGGTAGTGTGCCCGCTATAATTGATAATGACGATGTCTATGACGATTTCTTTCTTTTTGTTGGAACTCTTGAGCCTAGAAAAAATTTAGTGAGATTGTTGTATGCATATAAATCTCTTCCACTGAAATGTCGACAAAAATTCAAATTAATAGTTGCCGGTAGCGAAGGCTGGGGTAAGGCAAATCTTCGAGACCTAATTTCCAAACTAGATCTAGTAGAGTACGTTAAAGTTTTGGGTTATGTGGATTGTGTTACCCTTTCTAAGCTCTATAAAAACGCACAATTTTTGGTTATGCCATCGCTGTACGAGGGTTTTGGGCTGCCTTTGATTGAAGCAATGTCTTATGGTACTCCAGTCTTAACATCTAATAATTCATCTATGCCAGAAGTCTCTGGTAAAGCTGGACTGTTAGTTGATGCGTTTGATGTTTCTTCAATCGCTTATGGTTTGCAAGAAATGATTACAAACGATGAGAGGCGGTCGTCTTTAGCGCGCAATGCTAGGCGAAATGCATCTAGATATAGTTGGGATATTTCAGCAAATAAAATGATTATAGTTTTCGAAAAAGCATTAAAACTGAGGAATAATAAATTTTTATGAAGGTTCTCCATCTTTATAAGACTTACTTGCCTGATACAGTTGGCGGTGTTGAGCATACTATTAATCAAATTGCTCGCAGTTCCTCTCAATTTGGGATAGAAACAGAAGTTTTGGCACTAAGCCCAGGCAAGGTAGATCGATATTTTAGGGTCGATAATCATTGTGTATACAGTTGCCGATCGAATTTTGAGATAGCATCAACCCCTTTTTCTGCGTCTGCTATATTAAGGTTTTGGCACCTTACTCAAAGGGCAGATATCATTCATTACCACTTTCCCTATCCATTTGCTGATTTACTGCACTTTTTAACTCGAGTAAGTAAACCAACTGTCGTTACTTATCATTCTGATATTGTTAAACAGAAGTACTTACTGTCATTATATAAACCTTTGATGAATTTTTTTCTTGGCAGTGTGGGTCGTATAGTGGCGACATCTCCTAATTACGCTGAGAGCAGTGAGGTGCTCAATAAATTCAGCTATAAGGTTAGTATGATACCTATAGGTCTGTGCAAGTCTACTTATCCTGATATAAATAAGGGTAGGCTGGAGTACTGGAGAGGGATTTTTCGGGACAGGTTTTTTCTCTTTGTAGGTGTGCTCAGATATTACAAGGGCTTACATGTATTAATTGAATCGGCAATTAATACTAGCTATCCTATTGTTATTATTGGTTCTGGTCCCCTTGAGGAAAAATTAAAAGATCAAGTTAAAAGGTTAGATATAAAAAATATACATTTCCTAGGTTTTGTTGACGATGAAGATAAAGTGGCGTTACTTACGTTAAGTTACGCAGTTGTTTTTCCGTCGCACATACGCGCTGAAGCATATGGTATATCTTTACTAGAAGGAGCGATGTATGGCAAGCCATTAATTTCTTCAGAGATAGGGACAGGTACTTCTTATATTAATATCGATCATGAAACTGGCTTGGTTGTGCCATCTGATAATCCACCTGCTTTGAGAAAGGCTATGGAATATTTATGGTATAATCCAATGATTTCTAAAAAGATGGGGGTGTGTGCTCAATCTAGATATTATGAGTTATTTACAGCGGATAAAATGGCTAGGTCTTATTATAATTTATATACTGAATTACTTGAAAAATGACTTTAACGTTGCGTTATAGTTGAATTTTTCTCTGCACTTTTTTAAATAAAATATTTCATTAGTCCTACTGGTTAAGGTGGTTGATCTATATTGGCCTTTATGACAGTCTTGCGTCAGTCAGGCTGGGGTATTACTCCAACCTTTATTTTTACTTCATGTTTTCTTTGATGAGCATGCTGCTATCTTTTTAAACATACAGCCCTTTGATAAACAGCCAAATATGGTTGATTTTTAATTGTGATAAATAAAACTTTTTATTGGATAATAAAATGCAAATAGTAATTCCGATGTCGGGTTTTGGGGAGAGGTTTCGAAGAGCTGGGTATGAAGTTCCCAAGCCTTTGATCGAGATAGAAGGGAAGCCGATTATTGCTCATGTGATTGAGATGTTTCCTGGTGAATCAGACTTTATTTTCATTTGCAATCAAGATCATCTTGATAACCCACATTTTAAAATGAGACAGATATTAGAAGAATACTGCCCATCTGGAAGAGTCTATGGAATACAGCCACATAAACTAGGTCCAGTATTTGCAGTTCAACAGATCCAAGGTTATCTAAACATGAACGATCCAGTTATTGTTAACTATTGTGATTTTTCATGCTATTGGGATTGGCATCATTTTAAGAAATTCGTAACAGACAATGAGTGCGCTGGAGCTTTACCTAGCTATAAAGGTTTTCACCCACACAGTTTAGGCTCAACAAACTATGCCTATATGCTTGAGGCAGATGGTTGGGTTAAAGATATCCAAGAAAAGCAACCCTACACAAAAAATAGAATGGAGGAATTCGCTTCCAGTGGCACTTATTATTTTTCTAAAGCTTCTTGCATGATTGAAGCTTTTGATGCGATTGTTGAAAGGAAGATGGATTTGAATGGAGAGTATTATGTTAGCCTCGCCTACAAATTGTTATGTTCCCAAGGCCTCCCTATTGCAGTTTATCCGCTGCAGCACTTCATGCAGTGGGGAACTCCTGAAGATGTTGCTGAATATAATTATTGGTCAAAAACGTTCAAAAAATTAAATGAGGTATCAGATTTAACAGTGGGTTCAAAAGGGTCTTTTGTGGTTCCAATGGCTGGATTAGGTCAGCGTTTTTCCGATCAAGGTTACGAGTGCACTAAGCCTTTGATTGAAGTTTCGGGAAGGCCAATGGTATTGCAGGCAGTTAATGATTTGCCTAGCACTTTAGCTCAAACCTTTGTTCTACGATCTGACATGAATGGCTACAAAAATATTACTGAGGAGCTTCTACAAAATTATCCCAACTGTATGATAAAGACAATTGATCGTGTGACCAATGGGCAAGCCATTACTGCTTCTATTGGTTTGGTAGCTCTAAGTGAGTCGGATGATGTGCCGCTCCCGATTACTTTTGCTGCGTGCGATAACGGTGCTTTGTATAAAATAGAAAACTTTAACACCTTGCTGGAAGATTCAGGCGTTGATATTTTGGTATGGTGTGTTCGCGGATATGCTAATGCTGCACGAAACCCAGAAATGTTTGGTTGGGTAGATGCTTCACCTGATGGATTAATAAAACGAATTTCAGTTAAAGAGCCTCTTGATAATCCCTCAACCGATCCAGTTGTAATTGGAACCTTTACCTTTAAAGAAAGTAAGATTTTTTCTGATGCCCTTTCGCGGCTATGCTCAAGAGAGGGGCTTGTTAACGGCGAATACTACATTGACTCCCTTATTAACGATGCTATCAATTTAGGTTTTCGGTGTAAAATATTTGAAGTCGATAGTTACTTATGCTGGGGCACCCCTGACGATCTTAAAACATTTGAGTATTGGCAATCTTGCTTTCACAAATGGTCTAGCCATCCATATAGACTTGACCTAGACAATCGGGTCCCTAGAGATTCTGTTTCTAGGCTCGATCAAAAATATAAAGCAGGAGAAATATTTAATAATGAAGCTTTTAATTAGGCGAGAGCTCCTATTATTTTTTCTGGTTGGTGGTTTAACGGTATGGATCGATTTTTCTTCATACAGGCTCTTAATTTCACATTTCACATTTGACGTCGATGTGGCAAAAGGCTGTGCTTTTCTTACTGGAACCTTATTTGCTTATGTTGCTAATAGGTTCTGGACATTTAAAAATAACGACCATAAATCTGGAAGTATTTATCGCTTTATATTTTTATACGCTGCCACTTTGGTTATAAACATTGTAGTCAATCGGATTCTTTTGAGTATGCTTAGTAACTTATTTTTTATAGATTATTTTGCATTTATCTCCGCTACGTTCTGTAGCGCACTATTGAATTTTTTGGGGATGAAATTTTTTGTGTTTAGGGAGTCCATAGTTAAGGAGTTAGGATGAGATTTTCTTTAGTGATCCCATGTTTTAATGAAGGTCAAAACATTCCAGTTTTATTAGAGCGCTGTAAAGACCTTGCAGTACTAGGTGAAATTGAAATTATACTTGTGGATAATGGTTCAACGGATGAAAGTCAGGAATTATTGTCAAAAATTGTTAAGGACTATCCAGGATGCCGTAGCATTCGTGTTGATGTAAATCGTGGTTATGGTTTTGGAATTTTAGCAGGACTGAAATCAGCGCGTGGTGATATTTTAGGCTGGACTCATGCAGACATGCAAACGGATCCGTCAGATGTGCTATCAGGTCTCCAATATTTTGATAAATATGGTGATCACATTTTTTGCAAAGGTCTGAGGTTTGGTAGGCCGGCTTTAGATGTTTTATTTACTGTGGGCATGAGCTGCTTTGAGAGTATTTTGTTGCGGAAGTTAATGTGGGATATAAATGCTCAGCCAACGATGTTTTCTAGAGATTTTTTCCAAAAATGGGTAGATCCTCCGGAAGATTTTTCTCTGGACTTGTATGCCTACTTTATGGCCAAGAACGCTCGATTGAAGGTCTGTCGTTTTCCAGTTAAATTTAGTGATCGAGCATTTGGAGTTTCGCACTGGAATATCAATTGGCAAGCGAAACTTAATTTCATAAAAAGAACGTTAAGTTACAGTCTTAGTTTGAAACGGAGTCTTTCAAAATGAAATATATATCACATAGACGAAATACTATTCTTCAGCTTCAGGCTACTGACAAGAAATATGGCGTTGAAGTGGATATTAGGAGCAGTAAAAGTGAATTAACTATACATCATGATCCTCTTTGTGGTGGTGATTCGTTTGAAAAATGGATCAGTGAATATAGACATGGAACCCTTATATTAAATGTCAAAGAAGAAGGGTTAGAGGGTTCTCTATTGAAGTTGATGGATAAATATGAAATAACTGATTTCTTTTTTTTAGATCAATCATTCCCATTCTTAGTCAAGACAGCAAACTCAGGTGAATCAAGGTGTGCAGTGCGCGTTTCTGAGTTTGAACCATGTGAGTCTGCAATTTCCTTAGCGGGTAAAATAGATTGGGTCTGGGTCGATTTTTTTTCTAAGTTCCCACTGACAACGTTGAACTATCAAAGACTCAAAGAAGCTAATTATAAGTTGTGTCTAGTCTCACCTGAACTTCAAGGACGAGATCCGACGGTAGAAATTGCTAATCTTATAGAGTTGCTTGCAGAGAGAGAGATTGTGGCTGATGCTATTTGCTCAAAGCGGATTGATATTTGGGAAAAACTATTGTGTCAGTAATGAGAAGTTTGATATCTAGCCGTTTTTTTTGGCTAGGTGTGTGCCTAAGGGTTTTATTTGTAATAGCTTTTGAGCCTGCTGCGATTACAAATTGGTATGGTCCATTTTTAGCTGCAACTTCAGCTAATTTTGAGATAGACCCTTGGATGCAATGGATTGGTACTGGAGGCAGTTTAGATGCTTTTCCATATGGATACATAATGTGGTTGGTGTTTTTACCTATAACAATTCTGTTTAGCTTCTTAAGCATTGAAGTCGCATTGGCATACGTGGCTACTATTTTTCTGGCAGATCTATACTTGTGTGGGACACTCTTTAAGTTACTGCCAAAAAACAAAGGGCTTGTGGTCAAGATTTACTGGTTATCACCGATAATAATTGTAGCTACTTATGCGTTGGGACTCAATGATGTCATCCCAGCTGCTTTATTATTATCTGCTATCTTATTTTTGAGACAGAATAAAATTTTCATTAGTGCAGCTATTTTGATTTGTTCAATTTCAGCTAAGTTGAGTATGGTAATTGCATTGCCATTTTTTGTCATTTACATTTACAATAGCAGGCCACGTAGACACCATACCCCCTCTTTTTTGGCAGGTCTAGTGTTGTTCGGATGTGTTTTAGGTGCTCCATTCTTGATGTCTGAAACAGCAATAATGATGTTGTTTGGGAATGCCGAAATGTCAAAAATATTTTATTTGTCGATGCAGATAGGCAAGGGCACTGTCGCGTATATAGTTCCGATACTATATTTTTGTTTGTTATATATGAGTTGGCGGATTCGACCACTTAACTTTGAATTATTTTCTATTTTAATAGGTGTTAGTTTTCTACTAATTGTGCTGTTGACACCGACGTCACCAGGCTGGTTTGTCTGGGCTATGCCATTTCTTGTTCTCTATCAAGCTAGAGGAGATAAAATAGCAATAACTTTAACAGCTCTCTTTTCATTAGGTTATCTGATTAATTTTGCCATTAAGACACAATTTTACTTTGACGATTATGCATGTAATTTTCTATGTAACATAAAACTGCCAGAGTCTGTGTTTATTGATTTGGCACTTAAACTATTGCAGACGGGAATATTTTTTGTTGGTGGGCTCATTGCTATTCGCATGTGGAGGGAAGAAATAACTCGGAGTAATTCTGTACGTTTTAACCGCAATCCTATAACAATTGGCATATCAGGCGACTCAGGCTCAGGAAAGGATACCTTGGTTGACGCACTAGAGGGTTTGATTGGGGCTCACTCAGTTGTAAAATTATCTGGGGATGATTACCATCGGTGGGATAGGCTAGGACCTATGTGGCAAGCTATGACCCATATGAACCCTAGGGCAAATGATCTTCAAGCCTTCACTAACGACCTTTTTGACCTGCGAAATGGAAAAGCTATATACCAAAGACACTATGATCACACTACGGGAAAGATGACAAAACCGGTTTCAGTCAAAAGTAATCAGTTTATCTTAGCTAGCGGGTTGCATACGTTCACTCTTCCGTTAGTTCGAGAGGCGTGTGATTTAAAAATATTTCTTGATATTGATGAAGATCTTCGCCGCTTCTTTAAAATACGGAGAGATGTGCATGACCGTGGGTATGCTTTGGAAAAAGTCCTAGATTCATTAAAAGTAAGGGAGTCTGATTCGAATAGATTTATTCGCCCACAAGCAAATTATGCTGAAATATTAATGTCGCTGGAGCCTTTAAATAAAGATTTTTTGAAAGACCTAACAAAGAAATTTGATCCGAAGTTAAAATTGGCCGTCACTATTCGAAACTCTTATAATGAAGTTTCCCTTCATAAGTTTTTGGTAGGAGTTTGTGGTTTGCATGTTGACTTAGTTAGTAATAATGATGGCTCAGAAACAACCTTAACTATAGAGGGAGAAGCTAAAGCTGAAGATATGGCTCAAGTGTCTAAGCTATTGTCGCCAATGGTTCTTGAGTATTTAGATGAGGTTCCCGCATGGGAGGATGGAATGTTAGGCATAATGCAGATTGTTATTTTTTCGCAAATCAGTCAATTAATTACTAAGAGTTTAGATCAATGAAAATATATAACTCCAAAAAGATCGATTCTTTGCCCGATGTATTTTTGTTTGATACTGACAATACCCTTTATGCTTATGATATCCCCCATAAGGCTGCGATGGCAGAAGTAACATCGAAGGTAGTGGGAATGTTATCTATTTCAAAAAATGATGTTGACAAATCATTCACGCTTGCTCGCGAGACCATAAAAAAACAGTTAGGTGGCAGCGCAGCATCACATAGTCGGTTATTATACATGCAGCGCATGCTCGAGATCCTTGGTCTTGGCTCTCAGGTTTTACTTGCTTTAGATCTTGAACAAACCTATTGGAGGACATTTCTTGGTCAGGCAGTATTGTTTGATAATGTGAAAGAGTTGTTGGATGACATCAGAATACTTGGGATACCTGCAGTTGTCGTGACTGATCTTACAGCTCAAATACAATTCAGAAAGTTGGTATATTTTGGCCTTGAAAATAGCTTTAATTTTGTTGTAACTAGTGAAGAGGCTGGGTACGATAAACCTCATGAAGCCCCCTTTAAAATAGCACTTCAAAAAGCAGGGGTCGAAAATGGAAAAATTTGGATGGTAGGTGATAATCCTATTAATGATATTTTAGGGGCTCGTGAAAAAATAGGTGCTGTAACATTTCAAAAAATTCATTCGGGAATAGCTTTAGGTAGAGACAAATTTGCTCCTGATGCATCCTTTGAAAACTTTTCAGAACTTCGGAAGTGCATAGCTAAACTAGGTAAATTATCGTGAATGGAGAAAATCGTGAATTAAATCTCTCCGTTAACCGATTCTGTGCTCAGATGGGCCAGGATCCTTTTTGGGTGCAGGGTGCGGGTGGTAATGTGTCTTCGAAAGACTCGGAAGTTATGTGGATTAAGGCCTCTGGTACTTGTTTAGCTCAAGCTATGCAAAAAAATATTTTCGTACCAGTGAATTTCAAAAAGATGAGTGAAGCGCTGCTGCAAGATGAGTATTCTTTTACTCCTCAGGTGATGGGAGACTCACCCTTGAGACCGTCGATAGAAGTACTTCTTCATGGCCTTATGAGCAATAGAATTGTAGTTCATTTGCACTTAATATCAGCATTGATCCATCTTGTTAAGACGGATGCGAAGAATATAATTTCAAATCTTGTGGGTGACGCTTTTGCTTGGGGTTATATTGATTATTGTAAACCTGGTTTGGAACTAGCTGGTGCTGTCTCCACCTTACTAAAGACGCGCAACAATTTAGATGTAATCTTCCTTGGGAACCATGGAGTTGTGATTGGTGCTGATACTGTAGAAAAAGCATCTGAACTGTTAAGGCTACTTGACAAACTCATGGGTAGAGATTTTTTAATTAAAGAAAAGCCAACAAAAACACATGAAGTAAAGGGTCAAATGGTTATAGGTGGGTTTCAATGGTGCTCAAACCCAATTCTGAATTCACTTGCAATAGATGATAATTATCTGAAGTGGGTCCTCGATGCATGGGCGCTGTTCCCTGACCATGTCGTGTTTTTGGGTGAGAAAGCACTAATAGTTGATGGTTTAAATGACTTGAATAATATAAGCCTTAAACAGTTAACTAAAGAGCCATTTATATTTGTAAGAAATGTAGGGGTTCTACAAAGTGATTTAGTTAGCAGTGCACAACTGGAACAACTCCTATGCTATCACAACGTTATATCAAACCTTGATAGTCGTGTGTCCGTGAAATGTCTATCGCTTCATGAGATAGCAGGGTTACTTAACTGGGATGCAGAGGTATATAGGCAGTCTATGTCTAAACAATGAAAAACTGAACAAAATAGAGTTTAAATAACTCTTTGTATCTGCCTTAATTAAATATATTGTAACCATCTTTTCTTAAGATAATCTAAAATTAATTTAGTGCTTAATACTAGTTGCGAATCACCATTTTCGACTTTATAGATGCTTTGATACGCACCTACTTTTGAGCCTAGGCTATTAATGGGAGAGCACAGAATTAGATGCTTTTATTTTTAATACAGGGTTCAATTATTTAGGTTTTTTTTATGAAAAAAATGGTGAATATAGTGGTTTCGATAATGATTATCTTGTTGTTATTTTTACCAATTTTTATTGTTGCTGTATTGATAAAGCTTACTTCAAAAGGACCTGTTCTGTATTGGTCAGATCGAGTAGGCAAGAATAATGCTATTTTTAAAATGCCTAAATTTCGTAGCATGAAAATGGGGACTCCTGCAGTGGCAACTAATTTGCTAACAGATTTTAAAAGTACTTTGACGCCGGTTGGTAATTTATTGCGTAAATCAAGCTTGGACGAATTGCCTCAATTATGGTCCATTATTAAAGGTGATATGAACTTTATTGGGCCTCGCCCTGCGTTATTTAATCAAGGCGACTTGACTACCCTACGAACTGAAAAAGGCGTCCATGTATTAGTGCCAGGTTTAACTGGTTGGGCTCAAGTCAATGGGCGTGATGAATTATCTATTCCTCAGAAAGTAGCCTTGGATGTCGAGTATTTACATCATCAGTCTGTGTGTATGGATATTAAGATTATTTGGCTGACGTTTATGAAGGTATTAAAAAAAGATGGGATATCTCATTAGTCTATTTACGCTTTATGAGCGTGGTCAATATGAAGTAGCTTCTGTAAATTAAGATCTGTTTGATCGATCATCTCCTCAAAATATTTTTTACAATTTACCATTTTCACCTAATATTGTAGTGAGTAATTTAATGAACAATGTTTTTAAAGGTATCCTTGTAATGCCCCGCCTAGTAAAACGTATTATACTTATTACTTCAGATTTTGTATTGCTCATAGTCGCCCTTTGGATATCCTTATCACTACGATTAGATGATTTGTACTGGCCCCGTGGAGGCGTGCATAACCCAATAGTAATTTTGGTGTTGTTTGCTCCTGTGATTGCTGTGCCTGTGTTTGCTCACTTTGGGCTTTATAGGGCTATTATTCGATACATAGGTATGAGGGCGGTATGGTCTATTGTGAAAGCGGTTGTGGTGTATGCAGCGCTATGGGGGTTGGTTGTTTTTTTAAGTGGTATGCAGGAGGATCTTCGGTCTGTTGTGCTCATTAATACCATGGTGGCCGTGCTGGCTGTTGGTGGTTCTCGTGTCTTTGCGCGTTGGTTGTTGCATAAGGTTGAAGATTCTACGCGTCTAGCTGGTGTTGATTTAGGCAAGCCTCGCCTATCACGGGTGGTGATTTTTGGTGCAGGGGCTGCAGGCCGGCAATTGGCTGTTGGCTTGGGGCAAAGCTGTGAATGTATCTTGTTGGCTTTTGTGGATGATGGCATTGAGCTACATGGACGGGACTTGATGGGTGTGCCCATTATATCTCAAGAAAAATTACAGGATTTTGTGGTTAGCCATCAGGTGGATGACATATTACTTGCAATGCCATCCATTACTTGCAAGCGACGTAGTGTGATTATAGAACACCTGAGACCCTTGAATGTACGTATTCGTACTTTGCCAGGGTTGGCCGCAATGGTCCAAGGAAAAGCTGATTATGCAGATCTACACGATTTGGATATCAACGATTTGTTGGCACGGGAGCCGGCAGAACCAGACGAAGTAATGTTACAAGAACAAGTCACTGGTAAAACGGTTATGGTGACTGGCGCAGGCGGCAGTATTGGTAGCGAGCTTTGTCGACAAATATTGCAGCGTAAACCAAAGGTGTTGTTATTATTTGAGTTAAGTGAATTTTCTCTCTATACCTTGCACAGCGAATTACTAGATATCCTCCATCGCCTCACCAATGAGCAGGGTAATAACGGGGCTGTTGGGCTAGTGCCCAGTATAATTCCGTTACTGGGTTCAGTGGCGGATGAAAATCGTGTAAGCGACATTATGTTAACGTGGAACCCCAATATTATTTATCATGCCGCTGCAGTAAAGCATGTGCCTATTGTTGAACAGAATATAGCCGAATGTGTAAAAAACAATGTGTTAGGTACGTTGGTGATGGCCAAGGTCGCTATAGGGCGTCAGGTAGAGCGCTTTATACTGGTCAGCACCGATAAAGCGGTTAATCCTACTAATGCCATGGGTGCTAGTAAGCGTTGCTGCGAGCTGATTTTACAAGCCTTGGCTGCAGAACAAAATCCTTCATTCGGGCCCATGTGGGATGGCAAGCCTTCTGCACAAGTTGCCAGTACTACCCAATTGGCCATTGTTCGTTTTGGCAATGTATTAGGTTCTTCTGGCTCTGTGGTGCCTTACTTCAGGCAACAAATTGCCCAGGGTGGCCCAATTACCATAACCCACCAAGACATCATCCGTTATTTCATGACCATTTCCGAAGCTGCTCAGTTAGTGATGCAAACCGGTGCGATGGCAGGCGGCGCTAGCAAAGGTATTGGTGCTGGTATAAGTGATACTAGGGTTGGTCGTGAAGCCGAAGTGTATGTGCTAGATATGGGTGAGCCAGTTAAAATAATAGACCTGGCACGTAGGATGGTTGAGCTTTCTGGCTTTAGAGTTAAAGATGAAAACTCACGAGAAGGGGACATTGCTATTGAAGTGGTTGGCTTGCGTCCGGGTGAAAAGCTTTATGAGGAGCTGCTGATGCGCAATAACCCACAAGCCACTCAACATCCACGAATTATGAAAGCTAATGAAAAGTTTTTGCCATGGAGTGAGCTGCAACCCATGATCACCACGTTACGAATTGCAGCGGCGAATGGTGATGTGATGATGATACGTAGTATGTTGCAACTGCTGGTGTCTGAATATCAACCTGATGAGAAAGTAGTTGATTGGGTGTATAGGGAGCAGATTTCTCAGGCTGGGAAGTTGGACCATTAAAAGTAGTTGTGCATTCTTATTTTCACATGTTGACCTATAAAGCTCTGAAAATAACGGATATGGTATCAGTTGGTGACAGCATCATCATATTTAACACATCATAAAGAGTATGGCCTTTTCAGTGTTTTTCTTAGATGAGTGTTCAGTTTTAAGGCGGTAGCGGTCAAGTCGATTTTCGTTCCATATAGTCTGTTACTCAGCAGGTCCAGCTCCTTAAATATTTCATCGCGGTCGCATCGCTCTGCCAGCCACCCCTTAGGATAATTTTCTCCAGTGGTTCACCTTGTTCTAATAGGTCTAGTGCAGCACCCACCCTAAATGAATGACCACTGAGCAGCGGGGTATTTTTATCGGAATGGATGGTTGCCTGAAGGGTTTTCAGTATCACGTTGACTGAAGAGGGCGAGAGGTGTTGCCCTATATTTCCATGCCGCTTAATAGATCTTAATACGTATCCGTTGTCGCCGACAATATCTTGCCATTGGTGAAGAAGCGTTAATAGTGCTTCGCTAATGGGTATTATTTTTCCTGCACCAAATTGGTCTGTTTTGGAAAAATTAAGTCTGATCACAGGCTTTCCATTAGGCGCTTGAGAGATGTCCGTAAATCTAAAGGCGCATAATTCTGATCGCCTGCGCATGGTTTCATAGCCGAGTCGTAGCAGTACCTGATTTCTGATGCCCATGATACTGTTATCACAGTTGTCTAATAGTTGGTTAAGTAAGGTTTTGATGAGCGGAGTGGCTTGCTCTTGCGCTCTACCTATTTTTCGGTGCATTCGTTTGAGGGCTAAAACGACTTCAGGTTCTTTGGTTGGGTCGTGGTTTTTTGATAATTGTAATATGGTGCCTAGGCTATTAATCCGACGGCGTATGGTGGCACTCTTTGCTGAGTGACTAAGGCGGTCAACATAATTAGCCAAGATTTCGGCATTAGCTGGGATGGGGATTAATTGGTTTTCGGTGCACCATTTTTCGTATTGAATAAAATCTGATCGGTAGGCGCGAATAGTGTTTTCAGCAAATGCACCATCAAATTTGGCTAAGATACTATCAATCATGGTATTCTCCACAGTGTGAAATAAAGTTATTTATCGGAATATATTATTCCTAAAAAGGATTATAATGTTATCTGTTGGTCAAATCAAGGCTGCAAGAGCTTTTTTAGGCTGGAGTGTTAGTGAGTTGGCTGGTCAATGTGGTGTGGGCGCTACAACAATTCGAAAATATGAGATGCAAAAAGGAATTCCAGGAGGCACTGTGAAAAATTTGCAGGCCATTAAAGTGTGTCTTGAAGGGGCTGGTATCGAATTTTTAGGCAATCCGGAAAGTAATCCAGGTGTGGTGCTGCACCTTAGCCCTTCGGCATAAGGGCTTCTCTTCGTCTTCGGTCTTCTATCACCACGCGTAGTTCGCCCAGAGCTTTTGAAAATTGCCGGTCTATTGTGGTCATGTAGCGGGTTATTTTTTCTATGTTGGTGGATTGTGCAATGCTCACTTGTTGGGCTAGCTTAAATAGTTTTTCTGCTTTGGGGTGTAGGTCTATCGTGACGAGCTGTTTTAGTACCTCTTCGCTGAGCGTGTTTAAGAAATCACTATGGGACAGCTTTCTACCCATGGAACTGCTCTGATATAAATCTTGTGATTCAAGGGTTCGATTGCACTGCCTTAAGAAGGCCCTCACAAGGCTGTCTAACTCGTACCGACCGTCGAGTAGTTCAGCTTTGCTGCATCTATACTTGAAGGTGAGTTGGTCAAAAATGACGAACAGCGCCGGATAATCTTCTAAATCCTCCGGGATGGCGCTATTTTCGACGCGCGCCAAAAGGCGAAACGACTCTTGGCTTAATAGTTGAAGAACCTTTGAGTTTTCTTCTAATTTTTCATCGTCATGGAGCTCGCCTCTAAACCTGGCCAAGGTGTAATGTTTAGCTTGTTCCTCGGTAAGATTAAATGTGGTGTGTAATGATAAGCCGTCGAGTTCGGTTAGGCCGGCTATCTCTATTTCGGTGCTCTCTTCCCTGATTGCACGCTGCCAGCGGACATACTGGACGGCCACTCGTTCGATTAGCATGCGTTCTGTTATTGTCTGTGGA
>Ga0209384_1000566_pt1 | contig 22942 bp, 21 predicted proteins | sample CoawatmetaG05DNA_FD_187511 | JGI IMG/M metagenome (GOLD analysis project Ga0209384, IMG submission 187511) | Marine microbial communities from the West Antarctic Peninsula - Coastal water metaG058-DNA (SPAdes) (version 2) | ecosystem: Environmental > Aquatic > Marine > Coastal ... | reverse complement strand
TCTTTTTAAGAAGTACAAAGAATAAATTGCTAAAACTAATGATAAGTGAGGCGGGGTTGCCCATGGCAAAGCTAATCTAGGAAAAAGATAACTAGCATTAACACCTCTCATATGCTCATAATCCACACTTCTTATAAAAGATATAGAATCTAAAAATTTAAAACTTGAAGGTACAAATCCTGATGTTAAAAATGAATAAATTGAATAAATACAAATTATAGTTAACAGTAGATATGAAAGGACAATGTATTTGTGGAAATTTAAATTTAATTTATTGATCCTGTATGAATTGTATAAAACAATCATACAAATAAGAAACATAAAGTACTTGGAGTTTAATTCGTCAATGTAATATAATTTATTTAGCGTAACGTATACTGTTAAAAAAATAATCGACATTCCAAACAAATCAAATATATGCTTGAATTTTATTAATATTATTATAAAGATTATTAAAGATAAGAAGCGATCTATTGTAATCCCACCAAATGGAGTACTTACAGAAATGAAGAAAAATAGGTAAGTTATAATGTATAACTTAAATATGCTTTCAAAAATTTTTTTGTAGCTAATCAAAATTAAAAAGATGAGGATAATTCATAAATTCTTGCAGCTGAAGTGTTCTGATCATGAACATTTTTTGTAAAACCGGATTGCTCATGATTATAGTTATTGTTGATGTGAAAATTTAATAAATTTTCAACTAAATGTTCTGAATCGATAAGAAGCTCCTTATGAGTTAAATAAGTTCTTAAAACTTCGAATCCTGGTGGATTATATTTAAAACCATATGCGGAATTATATATATTAGTGATGTACTCCTTTGAAGAAATATATTTAATAATTTTTGAATATAAATTAGTTTTAAAAAACTGAATTTCTGGATAAATAGAGTAAACCTCCGAAAAGGCGTACGTATTAAAAGCATGATAACCAACTTCTTTTAATTTCATATACTCAATTTCATTTTTTCTTAAAATTCTTTTTAAATTATATTTTATAAAATCTTCCTTAAACCCTTGCTTTACAGCTTGACCAATTCTGCCATTTTTAGATACCTTTAAATTTGATGAAATTGCATTAAAAAAACTTAAACATCTTTTTTCAATAGTTTTATTATGTTGGATATTCAATATTTTAAATCCTGCCATCGCAAACCATAACTGATGATTGAAAGTAAGATCTAAACTTAAAACATTTCCATTAGGTTGAACTCTATGCCACATTTTTTTTTCTTTTGAAAAGGGATGTAATATGAATAGTTTTTCAACAATTAACAGGATTTCTTTGTCTTTAACAATCTGATAACCTGAAATTAGGCCTTCTATAACCCATGCTTGACCAATAAGTCCATTGCATTTATCTTTGCCTTCTTTATCTCTACAGTTATAAGTTTTTGTAGAAGGGCTTAGATTTTCGTTTTTCAAATAATTAACACATAATACTATTGCCTTGTAGAAACGAATATCATTAGTTATTTTATAAGCTTTCGAAAAACTAATAATCCAGTGAGCTGTGTTTCTTACGGGTGTTTCTATGTCATGGTAGGATCCATTATGACCAGAGGACATATATCCGTTTGGATTAATATTTTCAAGTGCGGCATAACAGGCCTTAAGAAATAAATCTTTTAATTTATTTAAATTCATAAACACTATATTTCTATTTTACAAACATCTACCCAAATACTAAAATTGATAATTCTCCACAATAAGTTGGTATTAATCTGTTCATAATTGTTTTCGATATAAACAATATCAATAAATTCTGATAATTTATGATTAGATTTTAAAATATCTATATTTTCTAATTTATTATCTAGTAACCACTGTTTTGTGGGACTTGTAAAACCTTTTTTTCTATTATTCCAAACGATTTTATTTGGCAATTTGTTATTTAAAACCTTTCTTAATATGTATTTAGTCCATCCTTTATTATAAAATATCTTATTAGAATTTTTAAAACAAAACTCAACTACGTTGACATCTAAAAATGGAAACCTAACTTCAATGGGGATACTCATCATACTTTTATCCATAAAATTATTCCAAAACGGTATTCTTAAATATTTGAAATCAGCTAACCTTCTAGACTCTCCGTCTTTACTATCTAAAATAGTTGAAATAGAATTATAGTTTTCAATATTTTTATTAAGAAATTCTTCTTTGAATATGGGATTCTTAGGATGATGTTTTTTAGTAACGTTTTTATTAAAAAAAAGTTCTTTTTTTAATAACCATTTAATAATTCTCCCAATATTCTTGTAATAAAAAACACTATTCCCTTGCATGTTTAAGGGCATAATGAAATTTCTAAGTTTATTTTTATCAATAATTTCAGGATAGTAAGAATACCCCATCATTAATTCATCATTTGAAGCACCATGTAAAATTACTTTATAGCCCATCTTAGATATTTTTTCCCAAGCAATCCATTGGATGTAAGCAGCTGGATTATGAACCGGTTCTTCGATTTTTAAAACTAAATTTCTCAAGTCCTTCCATACATCACTAGAATTAAAATAAAGAGTTTCATGATTCGTATTACATTTTTCAGCAATTAAAGCTGCATCATCTTTCTCGCTCAAAGTTTTATTTCCTGAATATTCAAATGTATGAGTAGTTAATTTTAATTTTTCTTTTTCTAGAACTTCAGAAGCATAATGAACAATTGCAGCTGAATCTAAACCTCCACTTAAATTCGCGGCGATAGGGACATCCGACCTTAGTCTTATTTTGACAGCATCAGAGAGTAGTTTATCTAATTCTTTTGATAATTCTTTAACAGATTTTTTGTTATCTTCTACTTTTGGGTATTCCCAGTAGTATTCATTTTCAAATTTCCCATTTGTTAAATTAATAGTTGAGAAAGAACCTGGCTCGATAACTTGAAGATCTTTATACATAGAATTAGTTAAAGAATCTTTTCTGTCATGATATAAGTATAAATATGCTGAATTTATATCCAGTTTATTAATTTCAGGACAAACTGTTCTTAAAGAGGAAATCTCTGATGAAAAATAAATATTATCATTTTTAATATGATAGTATAATGGCTTTTGCCCAAACCTATCTCTACTTAATAGAACTTTATTTTTATCTAAATCTAAAATTGCAATTGCCCAAAATCCATTAAACTTATTAAAGCATTTATCACCCCACTCAATATAAGATTTAAGCACAACCTCTGTATCCGTTTCGGAAATAAAGGAATGACCTAAAGTAATTAGTTGACTTTTAATTTCTTTATAATTGAATATTTCACCGTTAAATGATAAAACAATTTTATCATTGTTTGATAACATAGGTTGGTGTCCATTTATAGAGGTATCTAAGATGGAAAACCTTCTATGAGAAAAGCCATATTTAAACTTTTCACTTTTAATATCTTCTATATTTTTTAAGTTTCTGATTTTCTTATCAGAATCATTACTTACTAACTCAATCCCTTTTAAATCATTATTTTGAATTATATAAAAACCTTCATCATCAGGTCCTCTATGCGACATACTAGATGACATTTGTATCAATTGGTTAATATTTTCTCTTTGTTTTATAGTAATTATACCAGAAATTCCACACATATTACTGTTTTGTTGATATTATTAAATCTAAAGAACATTTAATTTGATACAAGTCATCGTAGGTTAATTGGTATGGATCATTTTTTGTAAATTTAATAGGAAAAGATACGTTTACATACTTTAGTCTACAAGCATTAGCTAGTAAACAATAATCATTTTTAACCCAGTTTCCAATTTGTAAATCTATAACATGACTATCGTTTGGCATGAAAACCATATTAGTTAATCCCGCACCATATTGTCCAATAAGAATAGCCGCATCAGAGAGTAAATCAATTCTTTCATTAAGAGTAATTGAACTAAAATCAACTACCTTAATATTGTAAGCTCTTAAATAACCCAGTAAAACATCTTCATTCTTAAATAATCTTTTTGCATTTTTCCTGCTTATATATATGATTTTAACTGTAGTATTAATATTTAAGTTAAAGTTTAATTTTTCTCTAAATAAATCGTAGGTGGTACAATCCCATTTGGACAACCTTTTCTTAAGAATTAGATTTTTAACTTTTATGGGGGCAACAACTTCTATATTGTTTTCTAAATTTAATAATTTAAAAAAATCTTTTTGAAAAGTATTATTTATTGGTGGAATTAAATTAGGTAGATGTTTTTGAGACTCATCAGATGGTAAATTAGGAATTAAAGCATCTGTTAAAAAATGGAATAAATTAAATGTTTTTGAATACATCCCTAACATCAAATATGCTTTATCTATTTCCGTTTTTGGCTTATTATCCCTGTAATAACTAAGGTCTTTTAATAGTTCATAATATGCATAATTGTCAATAATGAAAAAAGATTTTTCATCTAATCTAATAAACGCTTCAGAGAAAACCGTAACATTATTAAAAGAAACATAATCATTGCCATTATTTACCTTTTCGGGAAAATCTTGAATTAAATTATCAATTAAATGAAAATTATAGATCTTAAAACCTCGTTTTAATAAGAAATTCTTATAAGTAGGATAAAAAGTATCCCTCCATTTTGGGTTTCTAAAAAAATAGAAAAATATTGTTAAAAAACTTTTATTAAACATCATGTAATGGTTTTAAAACCTTAAATACTTGAATTGGTGTAATTACCGATATTAACAGTAAACTAATGCATGTTCCCCATATTAAACCTGGTATACCCATTTCAAAATATTTCGCCATAACAATACACAAAGGTATATTAGTTAAAATATGAATAACTGAAATTTTAAATTGAGAGCTAACTAAATTTAATCCGTTTAAAAAATAAGTGAATATCCCATTCCAACCCATAATAAGTGAATACACATAAAGAGCTAAATTAATATTTTTGGGTATCGAAACTGAATCACCAATCCAGAAAAACACAATAAAATCCATTAAGAAAAAACATATAGTTGAAGTTATTGCAAAAGCTAAATAAATTAAAATAGTTTTTCTAAAGCTTCTTATTAACCAAGAGTAATCTTTTTTAAAATAAGACTCTGTAAAGGCGGACCAAAAAGGCGTAATAATAATATAAAACATAAATAAAAGATTAAGATATACCTTACTAGCAATACTAAAAGGTACAACTTTTTCAGAACCATAAAGAAAAGTTATTAAATAATTAATCGCATTTAATAAAAAAATGGCAGAAAACTGTAAAATAAAAAACTTGTAGGATAGGTTAATTAGTGAGTTTTTTATTCTTGAATTAATAGTTTTAAAAGGGTTGAAAAATAATGAAAAACCGTAAGTATTTTTAATTATATTAAAAGCATAAAGTGAAGCGAAAATATAAATTATAACGTTACCAAATAATATACCAAATGCAATTATTTTTATTGAGTTTATGTCATTATAAAGGCATAAATATAAAAATAATAAAGTTGATATTGAGGACAAAAATTGAGTAAAAACTATTGCTTTAGAATTTTGTAGAGAGTGAAAAATACCATTAATATTATTTAAGACAAATTGGATTGAATATATTGAAATAATTAATATGATTAGGTTATTAACATCAATATTGCTTGAATTCATATTAAAGATAGTTTGAAAACCAATAAAAAAACTAATTAATATAGTTATAACAAGAATAATTAATGATAAAAAAAAAGTGATTTGGTATGTAATATTGATACTTTCCTTTGCATCAGATAAGTTGTTGGTTGAAAAATATTCTGTTAATTTATTTCTTAAACCTTGAGATAATCCAAAATCAAACATAGATATCCACGTTAACATAGAGAATATTGTAACCCACAACCCATATTGTTCTTTAGAAAAAATGTCTAAAAAAATAGGGACAGTAAACAGAGCAATTAAAATTGAGCCTACTCTAAAAAGGGCTGAAAATATAATGTTTGAATTTACTTTTTTATTAAGATTCACTATGTATTAAATTATATTCTTAAGTAATTCATTGAGAAATATTACAGGTGAAATATTTTATTTTTTATTTAAAATTTTACTTATTCCATAATCTAAACTAAAACGGGGTTTCCATGCAATTGAATTTAAAGAATTGCCTGTATATGTAGTAGTCATAACTTCATTTTTCCTGTATTCTTTCGCTCCAAAATTTAATCTTGACAAATTAGATTTGTTATCAACAGAGGAGATTTTTTCTGAAATTAATAAAATTATCTTTTTCATTTTAACAGATTGGTCAGTGATTAAATCATATTCTGTATAAGAATTAAGTTTAGAACTTGCTACTACAACATTATAAAAAGCAGATACAACATCATCTATATAAATAAAATCTCTTAACTGATCTCCGGAGGTTAATTCAATTTCATTAGTTGTATTTCTTATTTGATTAATTAGCCACGGAATGAACTTATTAGTGTCGTCTCCAGGACCATACATATGATCAATTCTTAAATTAATAATTTTTAATTTTGAGTCCAAAGATCTTATATGTTTTCTAAATAATGTTTTAGTTTCAGAATAAGAATTAAGATTTTCTGGCAATAATGTATCAGTATTTATAAACAAATCGACATTAAAACTAATCGCAATATCAATTAAATTCTTTCCAAAAAGAAAATTTGAATTAAACAATTCTTCATAATTACTGTTTTTTCTGCCATAATTGCAAACAGTATTAATAATAATATTTATTTTATGTTTATTAAAGATAAAATCAATATCAACTTTATCAATTTCATAAAGATGAATAGATGATTTTAGTTGTTCAATTCTATGTGTTTCTGAAGAAGATCTAATTAAACCGATTACTGTGTAATTATTTTTTTTACAAAAATAATTACACAAATAACTTCCTAAAAATCCATTTGCTCCACTAATTAATATAGTTTTCAAAGTTACCTATACTGATTAAAGAAATCATTGGCAGTCTTCTCTATATGATTAAACTGTTCTTCAGACAAACCTTGATGTGTACCTAATAAAATTCCATTTTTCATTAAATCATTAGCATTGTCATAGCTATCATTAGCAATGTAGGTTTGATTATCCATCATTGGTTGATTTAGAACATTACCTGAAAATGGTGGTCTAGTTTGAATGCCTCTTAATTCAAAATAAATTTGGAAATCTTTCCTTGAAAACGGTGATCCTTCATTTATAATAATTGGATAATGCATCCAAATAACTTCAGCTTCAGGATGAGGGATAGCAGTTCTTACAAAATCAGAATGTTGACTAAAAATAGCCCCCATTTTATCAAATGCAGCCATTCTTTTTCTTTTTACATTATCAAAATTTGATAGTTGAACTAATCCAAAGGCGGCGCCCATTTCCGATGGTTCCATTTGGTATCCAGGGTATTCAAAAATAAACTTAGAATCGTATTCTATCCCATTTAATTTGATACCAAATCTTTTATCAAGACTTTCGCTTTCAGCTATATCGGTAAATATTGAAGAAGTTCTCCCCCATGACCTTAATAATCTAGCTTTCCTTGCAATTTTCTCATCATTGACTCCAATCCAACCACCATTACCACCACAATTTATAATATGTGATCCATAAAAACTAGTAATACTAATATCTGATCTGTCTCCAGTTGGAGTTCCTCTTAGGGTACCACCTAATGTGTCAGCTGAATCTTCAAGAACTAGTAATCCATGCTTATCAGCAACTTTTCTGATAATATCCCAATCTGGAACATTTCCAAGCATATTAGGAATCCATATCGCAGATGTATTAGGAGTGATGAATTGTTCTACTCTACTTGCATCTATATTCATTGTATCTTTTTCTGAATCCATAAATACAGGAACTAAATTATTTTTTAAAATTGGAGTGACAGTTGTTGAAAACGTAAAAGCAGCAGTAATAACCTCTGATTTTTTAGGTAAATCAGCAGCTTCAGCTGCCAACATCAATGAAGATGTCCCCGAATTAGTCATTAATCCAAACTTTTTATTAAACATTTTCGCAACCTCATTCTCCATTTTGGTTACATTTTTACCCATTTGAGTCGATGTTCTTAGTACTTCGACTACAGCCTTTATTTCCTCTTCTCCGTGCACAGATTGTGCATACGGAACTTTTAAAAAATCTTTACTCATTTTTAATTTATATTTATATAGTTAATATTAGAAAATTCTTTTTTGTTAAATAGTGATCGAGTATCAAATAAAATTTTATCATCTAAAATATTATCTAACTCTTTTAGTTTAAGATACTCATCCCAATTAGTTGATATTATAATTATATCATTATTGGATAATTCTTTCTTCCAGTCGCTGACGTAATTCACATCAAAATTAATAATTTTTTTTGTATTTTCGATTGAAATCGGATCATGAGCTGTAATATTACATCTTTGAGTATTTAGATATTCCATTATTTTAATAGAGACTGACTCTCTAACGTCATCAGTTTCAGGTTTAAAAGCTAACCCTAGGACCAAAATATTTTTGTGCTTGAGCGAACCTACTTTTTCTTCTAAGTATTCCAAAATAACTTTTGGTTGTAGTTGATTTACCTTAATAACAGAATCTAAAATTAAAGGTTTTATTCCAATTTCTTTTGATAAAGCAGCTAACGCCATAACATCTTTTGGAAAACAACTTCCTCCAAAACCACATCCAGGTTTTAAATAATTAATTATTTCAGGATACACCCTCTTGCCAGTTATTTTATCAAATGGACTCCATCTTTTGTCCAAATGAACAGCATTCATAACAGAGCTAAAGTCAATATTTCCAATAGTTTTAGCAATGTTTGAATACTCATTTATTGTTGAAATTTGAGTAGCAAGTAAAGAATTATTAACATATTTAATCATTTCTGCAGATCTTGTATTAACAATAATTTTATCTACATCCCATGGACTATAAATTTCATGTAAATACTCGAGTGTTATTTTATCCTCGTATCCAAATACAATTCTGTCTGGATTCATAAAATCTTCGACAGCATTTCCTTCTCTAAGAAATTCAGGATTCATACCTAAACCAAATTCACCTATTTTTTTTCCAGACGATTCCTCTAAAATGTTTTTCACAACAGTATCAGTCGTTCCAGGAACTACCGTACTCTTTACGATCACAGAAATAAATTTATTATGGTTTTTAATTAATTTCCCAATATTCCTTGAGGCTGTTTTAATTTGTGATAAATCAATCTTTTCATTTACAGTTGGGGTACCAACTGCCATCAGTATAACCTGGCAGTCTAATAATTTGTGTTCGGAAGATGCGTCTAAAAGTTCAAAACTTAAATTATCACTGTATTCTACAAATAATTTTTCTAAACCTTTTTCATAAAAATGACACTTTCCTGATTTTAAAGTTTGTATTGTTTCTTGATTGGTATCAAAACATTTTACTGAATGCCCCTTTGCAGCCATACAAACTCCTGAAACTAATCCTACGTAACCTGTTCCTATTACATTTATTTTCATAATTTATAGTTCTTCTGTATTAATATTAGATAAATAATAATTATATGTTCTATTTAATCCATCTAATAAAGATATCTTAGGATTGAAATTTAAAAGTTTTTTAGCCTTATCTATGTTTGGACATCTTCTAAGGGGATTATCACTTAAATATTCAACGTCTTTACTTTTCTTATATTCAACATCTAGTGGTTTTTTAGATACCTCAATTGATTTATTGGCAAGTTCTAACATGCTGATTTCTGGAAATTCTCTACCTATATTAAATGATTCTCCATTATGATCAGATAAAAGTATTCTTAAATATCCTTCAATTGCATCTGAAATATAACAAAACGTTCGAGTAGCAGAACCATCTGAAAGTAAGACTATGTTTTCATTATTAATGATATCTCTAAAAAAATCAGGTATGACTCTTCTGTCTGATAATTTTAATCCTGGACCATAATTGTTAAATGGTCTTGCAATTTTGACTGGAACTTTGTGAATATTGTGATAATTAACACAAAGCGTCTCTCCTAATCTTTTGGATTCATCGTAACATGCTCTGGGCCCAGTACAACTTACATTTCCTCTATATGTTTCTTTGGTGGGTATATTTTTAGAATCTGGATCTCCGTAAATTTCACTAGTAGAGAAAAACAGAACACTTTCGATACTATTATTATTAACGGAAAAATCAAGTAAGTTTTTTAATCCTGTGATATTTGAAAAAATTGTTTCTATTGGATATTTTCTGTAAAAAATCGGTGAAGCAATAGAAGCTGCGTGAATAATGAAATTAACTTCTGGATAATCTGAATCAATTATTATATCTTTTTTTTGAATAAAAAAGTTTTCTTTGGTTTTAAAGATTTCAACCCAGTCTGGATATCCTCTAATAAAATTATCCCATAAATAAACCGAAATAGGTTTCTCTAAAAGATTAGAATTATTTAAACAATCAAAATAATAGGCAAGTTGGGTGCCTAAAAAACCAGCTGCACCAGTTATTAATACTTTTTTTCCGCTAAATTTATTATTAAGATGATCTAAACCATCAATAACTAGCTGGCCATTTTCAATTAATTCCTTGTCAGATTCCAAATGGATTTCTTGCATATTTTTCATAAATTTTTAATATTAATAATTTCTTCTTTTGTCTAATTCTAAACTTTCCAAGGAGCTAGATTTTTGTCATATAATTCATTTAATTTCATTTTATCTCTCAAAGTATCCATCGGCTGCCAGAAACCTTCATGCTTAAATGACATTAATTCACCATCGGTGGCCAAACTTTTTAAAGGTTCTTCCTCCCATGTTGTAGAGTCTCCTTCAATTCTTTCAATAACTTTTGGAGATAACACAAAATACCCTCCATTAACCAAAATTCCATCGCCTTTTGGTTTTTCTTCAAATTTTTGGACTTGATTATCTTCAATGCTTAGAGCTCCAAATCTTCCAGGAGGAAAAGTTGCTGTTAAAGTTGCTAGTTTTCCATGTGATTTATGAAACTCTATTAAACTTTTAATATTAATATCTGCAACACCATCACCATAAGTAAAACAAAATGCTTCTTCGCCTTTTAGAAAAGGTAATACTCTTTTTAATCTTCCTCCAGTCATAGATTTATCTCCAGTATCAACTAAAGTAACTTTCCAAGGCTCTGAACGATCTTTGTGCACTTTTATTTTATTTTCCTTCATATTAAAAGTTACATCCGATTGATGTAAAAAATAATTAGAAAAATACTCTTTAATGACATAACCTTTATAACCACAACAGATAATAAAGTCATTTATACCATAATGAGAATAAGTTTTCATTATATGCCATAAAATTGGTTTTCCTCCAATTTCTACCATAGGTTTTGGTTTAGATACTGTTTCTTCGCTTAAACGTGTTCCAAGTCCCCCTGCTAAAATTACTGCTTTCATAGTTTATTAATTAGTTTGAACAAATGCATCAGAAAAGAAGTTGTTTTCTTTTAAATTATTTTTAAAAAATAATTCTTTTGCTGAATTTATCATATCATTAGATCCGCAAGCATAAACTTGAGTGTTTTCTAAATCAATTTCCTGTTTTAATGCTATATATTGAACATACCCTTGTGCCCCATTCCAATCATTAACTTGTCTGGAGAGTAAAGGTATATATTTAATATGTGAATTTTTAAGATTTGGCTCCCAAAATAAATCTTTCTGATATCTAGCCCCAACAATTACCCACATATTTTTATTTTTAGCAGCTTCAAAAATTGTTGAATCTTTGTCACAGGTAAAAGATTTGTTGTTTTTTAATTTTATATTAAACATCAGTATTTTTATTAAACCAAAAAATGTCAGAATCATTATAATGATCAGAAACACTTTTTTTCTTTTTAATGAATCTACTTTTAAAAACAGTTCTCAACAGAATACTTTTTATTGCATTAATGATTAATGACAAAACATGTTTTATAGAAAATTTAGCAGAATATTTCAAATGAATTCTAATATGTTCTTTCTTTTTTAAAATCTCAAATTTATAATCTGAAGATATTCCTCCTTCTCGCATATAAGTTACTAATCCATCATGATATGAGATGGTTTTTTTAGCTAATATAGATCTTGCAATAAAATCATAGTCACCACAAATTCTATATGAAACATCAAAAAGTCCTAAATTCTTAAAAAGTATTTTTTTAAAAACAAGCGCTGGAGTTAATATTACCGGATTATTAATATTATGTTTTTTAATACTAGATCTTTTATGATTTTTTATAAAACTATAATCTTCATTTAACATCGATAAATCAAAAGCTAATATGTCTGATTTCTTATTAATATTTTTACTTATTATCATTAATGCATCATTAGAAAAAAAATCATCAGCATTTAAAAAAATAATATGGCTCCCTTTACTATATTTAATCCCCTTATTATAGGCATCATAAATACCATTATCAGAATCTGAAAATAGTTTAATGTTCGAATCTTTTTTTGTATATTCTTTGACTAACTCTATCGTTCCATCAGTTGATTTTCCGTCTACAATTATGTGTTCATATTCAACTTCAGATTGTTTTCTTACGCTCTCTATGGTGTCTTGTATTGTTGTAATTCCATTAAAAACACATGTTATAATACTTATCATATTTTATTAAAATATTTGTTATTTAACTGTCAGTATCATTTGATATATACCAGTCTATAGTTTTTTTAAGTCCTTCATTTATAAAATCAAAATTGTCGTATTTTAGTACCTCATTCATCCTTTTGTTTTCCATTAATCTGGCAGCTGCTCCTTCTGGCTTAGTAGTATCATAATTAATTTTCCCCTTATAATTTAAAATAGAAGAGATGTTTTCTACTAAGTTTTTGATTGAGACAGTTTCTCCATTAGAAATGTTAATTGTATCATTGTTAAGATCATTTATGAGTATAAGTTTTATGATTTCTATCAAATCGCCAACATATAAAAACTGACGAATTGATTTACCAGATCCCCAAACATCAACAACAGGCTTGTTATTTTGAACTGCATCGTAAATCTTATTAATTAAGGCGGGAATAACTCTAGAGTTTTTTAAATCAAAATTATCAAAAGGGCCATAAGTATTATCAATAATTAAATTGATTGAGTTAAAGTCATATTGTTCTTTATAAGCTAAAGATTGTGCCAAAATAGTTCGTTTTGCAATTCCATACGAAAAAGTTTCGGTATTAGGAAAGCCATCCCAAATTTGTGTCTCATTTAGAGTTTTGTCATTTTCAGGATAACAATTGATTGTATTTAAACTAATAAAATTTTTAACGTTATTAATTCTAGATTTTTCCATAAGTAAAGTATTCATCATAACATTATTATAAAAAATTCGACCATGATTTGCTCTTATCATTTTAATACCACCAACGTCAGCAGCTAAATGAATTACAGAATGAAATTCTTTGAGTTTAAAAAGTTTATCTACATCTTTTTCTTTTGTAAGATCAAAATCGGAAGATGATGGAGTGAATATATCAAACTTATTTTCAATTAATGATTTAATTAAATTTTTTCCAATAAAACCAGATGAACCAGTAATTAGTATGGTTTTCATACAAATTCTTTCATAAATTTATCAACAGACTCAATAACATGATTAATTGCAGTGTCATTTAAAAAAGGGTGACAACCAATGAAAAATGCATTATTTGTTAAATTTTCAGTTATTGTCAAATTTCCCGAAACTTTAATACCTAAATCTCTGTAAGCTGGCTGTAAACTTAGATTCCCCCCCATAAAAGCTCTAGTTTCAATATTTCTATTTTCTAAGTATGTTATTATATCTTTTCTGTTAAACGGAGCATCCTCAACTACTAGAATTGTAAATCCATAGAATGAATGAAAATATCCAGAAGGTGTATTTGGCATTGTTAAATACTTATTATATTTATTTAGTCCATTACAATACTTTTCTGCATTTTCAGCTCTTTTATTATTAAATGAATCTAGCTTTTTAAGCTGTTCAATTCCCATAGAAGCAGCAATATCAGTCATTCTAACATTATACCCAATATTCTCAAACACATATCTTTCGTCGTAATCAGTCAAATAATCATCACTATAACCAAACCTTTCCATAGAGGGATCAACATCAATTAACCTTCCAAATTCTCTGATACTTCGCAAAATATAATCAAGTTTTGGATCATTTGTATTTACCATACCTCCTTCCCCTGTAGTCATATTATGAGCTACAAAAAAACTCCATGCACAAATAATTCCAAAACTACCAGCTTTTTTGCCATCAATAGATGATCCATGTGCTTCACAACAATCTTCAAAAACTGGAATTTTATGATCGTTGGAAATTTTCATTATTTCTTTCATATTTGCTGGATTACCCAAAGAGTGAACAACCATTATAAGAGCAGTAGAATCTGTTATAGCTGCTTCAATAGCACTACTTGAAATATTATAAGTTTCCATTTCAATATCAACAAAAACAGGCTTTAAACCAGCTTGTAAAATTGGTGAAATTACGGTTGTAAAAGTTGCAGCAGGAACAATCACCTCTGACCCTTTTGGAACTATACCTGACATAACTAAAGCAGTCAAAGCCAATAAGTTTGCAGATGATCCAGAGTTAACAGCTACTCCAAAATCCATACCTACATATTTGCTGTAATCCTTCTCAAATTGTTTAACTTTTTTACCCTGAGATATATTTAAATCTATCAAAGAATCTAAAGCAGAAATAACTTCATTGGAATCATAACAAGGAAAACCAACATTAATTTTAGATTTTCCAGCGATAAACTCAACTGAATCTTGCTCTTTGAAATACTCTTTTACTGCATCGAAAATTTTTTCTTTTTTCATATTTTTATAATAATTTATTATTTGATGTGTTTTTGTTGTTTAAATACCAATTTATGGATTTTTCTAATCCAATATCTATATTTGTTTTAGGTTCATAACCTAGATCTCTCATCTTAGAAATATCAGGACATCTTCGCATAGTTCCACCAGCATGTGATTGAAATCCTTTTTTTACTTCGACTTTATTATCAATTAGTTTGGTCATTTTTAGAGATAACTCATGTATAGATAATTCATGATCATTTCCAATATGATAAATCTCTTTATCTTTACCTTTTTGCATTAGAATTAAGAGTCCATCAACTAAATCATCCACATAACAAAATGCTCGTGTTTCTGATCCATCACCAATTAACTCAATTGAATTAGTGTTTTTTTCTACTGATAATTTTATTTTGTTGATTAACTGAGGAACAACATGTTTAAATCCCATGTTTGGTCCATATATATTGTGAGGCCTAAAGATAATGGCTTTTTCAAAAAAATCTAAACCATAATTCATAACCAATAATTCAGAGAATATTTTACTTCCACCATAAGAATACCTTGCATTTTCCACATCTGGAACAACTAAAGGAGCACTTTCGTCAGTAGGAACAACAGTCGGAGTTTGGTATACCTCTGCAGAGCTAGCTACGATTATTGAAGACTTAGAATGTTTGAAATAATCATATATATTTAAACAACTTTTCACACCAACTTCAAATACTTTTGATCTGATATTGTAAAAGTTATCAGTTCCGTTAACAGCAGCTAAATGAAAAATCCAATCATAGTCTTTTGGTAATTGATTTAATTCTTCAGCTTTTGTTAAATCTAAATTAAAAATCTTAACTCTTTTATCGAGTCGAGTATAATCACCTCTTAGCTGATTATCAACTACGTCTACAGAGTAATTTTCTTTTATGAGTTTATTAGATAAATAGGAGCCAATAAAACCTGCACCTCCAGTAATTAATATTTTTTTCATATTCCTATATATTTTGAGTTTTTTAATTCTAAATTTTCATGGAGCGACCATAAATCTAATATGACCGAGTTTTTATTTGATAACTGTGATAATTTATTTATATCCATTCTTTTAAAAATTTGATTATTATTTTGAATAATAATTAAATCTTTATTTTTAAAAGCATCTTCTAGAGTGTTATTGCGTTCAATACCATGGTTTTCAAAATCCTCATTAAAAACCAAAGGATCGTACGCAGAAACAAATATTTTTTTTGATTTTAAAAATTTGGATAAAGTTAATGCATAAGAATCTCTGATGTCATTTGTTGGAGGAGTTCCTTTGAAAGAAAGACCTAAAATTGAGACATTTTGGACATCTTTCAATAAATCACTCAGAATATCTAGAATATAGTTTTCATTTAAACTTCTTGCGCTTAGAATTATTGAATTAGAAGATTCATTTATAACATCTGAAAGAATGTAAGCATCTTTTGATAGACAAGGACCAGCTACAGGTCCAGGAGAATATATATTACATCTAGGGTATTTAAAGTTACAAGCATCTATAACCTCTTTTGAATTAATTCCATTTTTATTTGAAATTAAACTAATTTCATTTGAAAAACCAAATGTTACATCTCTGTATACATTACTTGTTAACTTAACTAACTCCGCAGATTCTGTTGTGGATACTTCATAAACTTCAGATGAAATTAAATTAAATAATGTTTTGAAAAAAGTTTTAGAGTGCAAATCATTAGTTCCACAAACTTGAGGAAGAGTAGCTAACTCGACTGTAGCTTTTCCTTCAATTGTTCTCTCAGGGGCAAAACAATAATATATATTTTTACTAATTAAATCACAAAACTCTCTGGTTAGTCCAATTCCGACTGTACTTCGTAAAATAATTGCATCATCATCTTTTAAAACACTATTTAAAAAATCAAAAACTTTATTTAATGAATCCTTATTTATCTTTTTATTTTGAACTGGAGTACCTACAGTTACAATATATATTTTAGAGGTATTATTATTGTTAATTTTATAATTTTCAGGACTTTCAGCCTTTAATAGTCCTTGCTTAACAAAATTATTAAGTCTACCCTCAATTCCTTCTTCGTAAAAAGGTAAAATTCTATTGTTAATCATTTTTATTGTATTAACATTTGTTTCAATTCCAACTACTTTATATCCAAAAGTGTTTAAATGCAACGAATAAGTTAAACCAACATATCCCATCCCAATAACAACAAATTCGTATTTTTTATTATCAACAATAATTTCACTCATATATTTTTTTTTAATTAAAAGATTTTCCTGTTCTATAATATTCTATTAGCTGTCTCTGAAGATCAAATGAAATATATTGATTTATAAACGTGATGTTACCTGATTTCTAGGTAAAAAACCTTTTAAATCAAATATAATACTTTCTGAATCTTTTTTTAATGATTGTATATCTATCATTGAAAATTTATTATGAGCAACAGCTAATAAAATTCCATCATATTTTTCTTTAATTTCATCGATAAGATTAAATCCGAACTCTTGCTTTACTTCGATTGAATTTGCTTTATAGTCATAAACATCTACAATTAATCCAAATTCTTTTAATTCATCATAAACAATAGCAACTTTTGAATTACGAATATCAGGACAATTCTCTTTAAATGTAATGCCTAAAATCAACACTTTAGAACCCTTAATTTGTTTACCTGCTTTAATTAGCATTTTTATCATTTTATTAGCAACAAAAGCACTCATGTTATCATTTACACGTCTACCACTTAGTATAACCTCTGGATGATAACCTAAGTTTTCTGCTTTATATGCTAAATAATATGGATCTACGCTTATACAATGTCCTCCAACTAAACCTGGTTTATATTTTAAGAAATTCCATTTAGTTCCTGCCGCATCTAGTACATCTTGCGTATCAATTCCAACACGATCAAAAATTAAAGCTAATTCATTTACAAATGAAATATTTAAATCACGCTGAGCATTTTCAATTGCTTTACTCGCTTCTGCGACTTTCATGTTTGCTGCCTTATAAGTGCCTACTTTAATAATTGAGTTGTACAAATCGTCTACAAAATCTGCAACTTGTGAAGTTGAACCTGAGGTAACTTTTATTATAGTAGTTAACGTATTCACCTTGTCTCCAGGTACAATTCGTTCTGGAGAATATCCACAGAAGAAGTCTTCATTAAAAACTAAGCCACTAGACGATTCTAAAAGAGGAACACAAATCTCTTCAGTACATCCAGGGAAAACGGTGCTCTCATAAATCACAACATCTTCTTTTTTTAATATCCCGCCAATCATTTTAGAAGCCATTTCTAAAGGTTTCAAATCAGGTGTTTTATACTCGTCTATTGGAGTTGGAACGGTAACTATATATACGTTACAGCTAATAATATCGTTAATATCTGAACTGAAGCTTAATTGACCTGCACTTCTTAATTGTTCCTGTGAAGCCTCATTTGTATGATCAATATAATTTTTTAAATCCTCTATTCTATTATTGTTTATATCAAAACCAATCGTTGGGTATTTTTTTCCAAATTCTATTGCTAGAGGTAAACCAACATATCCTTGGCCGATAATTGCAATTTTTACTTTTTCTATTTTCATAATTTAATTGTTAGTTGATTAATTTTTTTATTAAAAATAATCATTTGTATTTCTAACTTTAAATGCTTAATGACCTTTATTAACTAATTTAAAAAAGTATCAGAAGTTATAAATACTGCAAATCAACAGCTAATATTTTCGTTTTATTGTTTTCCTATTTGAAAATATTCAAATCCTTTTGCTTCTAAATTAAAGGCATTATATTGATTTCTGCCATCAAAAATAATAGGTGACTTTAATTGACTCTTAATTTTTTCGAAATCTGGTGAACGAAACTCTTTCCATTCAGTCAATAATACTAAAGCATCAGCATCTTTTAAAACCTCATATTTAGAATCCACATACTGAATCTTTTGAACCCCTTTTAAATAATGCTCTTTTGCTTCATTAACCGCCTTAGGATCGTAGGCTTTTATGTTAGCACCACGTTTCACCAATTCTTTTATTACATAAATTGAAGGAGCTTGTCGCATATCATCGGTTCCGGGCTTAAATGCCAATCCCCAAATTCCAAAAGTAAAACCTGTAAGATCTTTTCCAAAACGGTTTACTATTTTCTGAGCGATCACTAATTTTTGAGCATCATTCACCTGTTCAACGGCCGTTATCAATTGCGCATTATAGCCGTTTTCTTTGGCTATTTTAGTTAGTGCTTTAACATCTTTTGGAAAACATGATCCTCCATAACCAACTCCTGGATAAATAAAACTATAGCCAATTCTCTGATCTGCTCCAATACCTAGTCTTACTTGGTTGGCATCTGCTCCTACCTTTTCACAAATGTTAGCAATTTCATTCATAAATGATATTTTGGTAGCAAGCATTGCATTTGCGGCGTATTTTGTCATTTCAGCCGAGCGGATATCCATGGTGATAAAACGGTCACGAGACTTAAAAAAAGGACTGTACAATTCTTTCATTTTCTTAAATGCATATTTAGAATCTGCTCCAATAACAACTCTGTCTGGCTTCATAAAATCTACAATAGCAGCGCCTTCTTTTAAAAACTCAGGATTCGAAACCACATCAAACTCAATAGCAACTCCTCTAGTATCTAACTCTTTTTGAATAGTTGCCTTTACCTTATCTGCAGTTCCAATAGGTACGGTAGATTTATCGACCACAATCAATCTTTTTTGCATTGACTGCCCTATAGATTTTGCTACGGCCAATACATATTGTAAATCTGCAGAACCGTCATCTCCCATAGGAGTTCCAACGGCTATAAAAGCAATATCAGAGTTTTTTAAAGCTGCTGTTATTTCTGTTGTAAAAGATAAATTTTTATTTTTTACATTTTGTGAAACCATTAGCTCCAAACCAGATTCAAAAATGGGAATAATTCCCTTATTTAATTTTTCTATTTTAATTGGATCAATGTCTACGCAAGTAACTTTGTTTCCCACTTCTGCAAAACAAGTCCCTGAGACTAGCCCAACGTATCCGGATCCCATAACTGTAATATTCATTTCTTATTTCTTTTGTTTAGCTGATTTAACTTGTTTTCTGAGTCCACTCGATGAAAACCGGTGATCTCTCGAGTTGTAATAGATCTCTATTCCCTTTTCTTCACAATACGTTCTACCTGTATAATTTTTTTCTTTGTACTCGTCGCCAATGATTCGAACATCTAGTTTAAAAGAACGTAAAATGTCTTCTAAATCTTGTTCAGATACGTATGGGACAATTTCATCTACATGCTTAGATCCTTTTAGTTGAATATAACGTTCAATAATCGACTGTGAAGGTTCGTTTTTCTCTGGGCGATCAATCGAGGGGTCTAACTGCAAGCCTACGATTAAATAATCACACTGACGTTTTGCTTCTTCTAACATCTTTACATGCCCGGCATGAAAAAGATCAAAGGTTGAAAAGGTGATTCCTACTTTCATAATTTATTTTTTCTCGACTACCACGGTAGTACCTAATTTTTAAACTTTAGTTTTGTTTACGGCTTCGCTGTTGTCAATCACATTAATGATTGATTTACAATTTTAATTATACAGTTCAAATTTAATTAAATTTGTGCTTAAATAAATAAGAAATAATAATATCTACTATTTTATTTAAGTATCTATTAAATCAAACTTTATGATATACTTTATACCAGCTAATAAAATCATTTATTCCTTTATCTAAAGACACATTATTTTGAAAATTATAATCCTTCGTTATTTTTGAAATACTAGCCCAGGTTTTTTTAACATCTCCATCTTGCATCGGAAGCATTTTCTTAATTGCTTTTTTACCTAAATACTTTTCAATTGTCTCAATAAATTTAGTTAACTCAACAGGCTTATTATTTCCAATATTATATATTTCATGTAGCCTTTCACTAGAAGACTCTAAAAAGGTTGATTTAACACCAATTACTATATCATCTATATGTGTGAAATCTCTAGATAAATCTCCATTGTTATACACTTTTATTGGATTATCATTAACTATTGCATTAGCAAATAAATAATATGCCATATCGGGTCTTCCCCAAGATCCATATACAGTAAAAAATCGAAGTCCAATTGTATTTAGTTTAAATAAATGACTATAGGTTTGAGCCATAAGCTCATTGGACTTTTTAGTAGCAGCATAGAGACTTATTGGCTTATCTGTACTATCCGATTCTTCAAATGGTATTTTCTCATTATCTCCATAAACACTAGAACTACTTGCATACACTAATTTCTTAATATTATGATTCCTGCAGCATTCTAAGATATTTAAAAAACCAACTATATTGGAATCAATATAAGTCTCTGGATTTTCTATTGAATACCTTACCCCTACTTGAGCAGCTAAGTTACATACTAGGTCAAATTTTTGATTTTTAAATAGTTTAGATAAGTTATCTCTATCTTCTAAATTCATCCTAATGAACTTGAAGTTTTGGAACAAATTACTATCACTTAGACTAATAAAATCTTCAGCCCTACCCTTGTCAATTCCTAACTCCTTAAGTCTACCAAATTTTAAATTAGTACTATAATAATTATTGATATTATCAAGTCCTATTACCTCATGATTATCTTCCACTAAGCTTTTGACTAAATGATAGCCAATAAATCCAGCAGCTCCTGTAACTAATATTTTCATTTAATTATGAGTAAAGTAGTTAATTGTTTTTTGAAGTCCAGTCTCTAAATCTATTAGTGGATTCCAGCCTAACTTAGAACTTGCTAAACTAATATCAGGCCTTCTTCTTTTAGGATCATCTTCAGGCAGTCTATTATAAATTATTTTAGAAGAAGAATTAGTGAGTTTAATTACTCTGAATGCTAAATCTTTCATCGACAATTCTACAGGATTACCAAGGTTTACAGGACCTGTAAAATCACTATTCATCATTTTTAATAATCCCTCAACTAAGTCATCAATAAACTGAAAAGATCTGGATTGGGAGCCATCTCCATATATAGTAATATCTTCTCCTTTTAAAGCTTGTAAAATGAAATTTGAAACTACTCTGCCGTCATTTTTAGTCATGTAAGGCCCATAAGTATTAAATATTCGAACAATTCTAATATTTAAATTATGCTCCCTTTTATAGTCCATAAATAAAGTCTCCGCACATCTTTTACCTTCGTCATAACAAGATCTATACCCAATAGCATTTACATTTCCATTATAATCTTCTTTTTGTGGATGAATTTCTGGATCACCATAAACCTCACTTGTACTAGCCTGCAATATTTTAGCATTATTTTTTTTAGCAAGTCCTAACATGTTTATAACGCCAATTGTACATGTTTTAACTGTTTTGATTGGATTGGATTGATAATGAATTGGAGATGCTGGACAGGCAAGATTATAAATCTCATCTAAATCATCTCTGTAATATGGCTTAATAATATCATGATTAATAAACTCAAAATCGTTATTATTTTCAAACTGTTCAATATTTTTCAAAGTCCCTGTAAATAGATTATCTAAACAAATCACCTTATGATTCTCATTTAAAAGTCTTTTACATAAGTGTGACCCAATAAATCCAGCACCACCAGTAACTAAAATTGTTTTCTTTCTCATATAATTATAATACTGCTCTTCCTATCATATTCTCCCAGTCTCTATTTGATCTAGCTTCTTTGTTTTTTTCATTAGTGGTTTTGAGCATTTTTGGATCTATTTAAAAAAGGGTCAATATGTAACAAAACATGATTTTCGTTGACATGCTTTTTCATCTCATTAAACATATGTATATAAACAGGGTGAATTACATCAAAATTACGAGCTATTATTCCTGTCATTTTTATTTTGGTTTATCTACGGCTTCGCCGTTGTCAGTTACAAAGTAACTAACTCTTAATTTTAATAAATGTTATGTTTTTAAGCAGTTTTTAATTTAATCACATAACCTAATTGTTTCAACACTACCCAAATTTGATTATTTGAGATTTTTTTAATTATACCAAGCTGATCTTCAAGAGAGGATATTTTTATTTCATCTCCAATATTAAATAAAAAAGCATTTTGTTCAATTATATTACTTGTCTCTAGTAAAAGTTTTAAGGACTCAACTTCACTATCTCTAACAACTGCATGCTTTTTAAGCCAGAACATATAACGTACAACTCCAGGAATATCAAAAACTTCATTTCTTTTATT
>Ga0209384_1000562_pt1 | contig 22967 bp, 17 predicted proteins | sample CoawatmetaG05DNA_FD_187511 | JGI IMG/M metagenome (GOLD analysis project Ga0209384, IMG submission 187511) | Marine microbial communities from the West Antarctic Peninsula - Coastal water metaG058-DNA (SPAdes) (version 2) | ecosystem: Environmental > Aquatic > Marine > Coastal ... | reverse complement strand
AGAAGGGATATTGGGAGAAACAAAATTATGTGTTTATTCAAACAATATCAGACAAAGACTTTGCTTCTAGTCTTAATTTAAATTTGAATCAATTTAAAGAAAAATTAAAATCAGTAAATAAAAAACTCTTTAATTATAGAGAAAAAAGAATCAACCCGATTACAGACACTAAAATAGTTTTTTCTTGGAATGCCTTAACTATAAGAGGCATGGTAGACAGCTATAAAGCTACAGCAGATGAAATATTTTTAAATAAAGCTCTTTCTATTGAAAAAGCTTTAAGTGATAAAATGATTTCTGAGAACATTATTTTTCATTCTAATAGTTCTGATAATTTGGATCAAGTTCTCTTTTTTGAAGATTATAGCTATTATATAGATGCTTTAGTTGGACTTTATGAGGCCACATTTAACGAACAATGGCTTATTAAAGCAAATGATTTTGTGCAATTTAGTAATGAAGTTTTTTTAGAAAGCAACGGATATTTTAAGTTTTCAACTACCAAAGAAAACTTATATACAAATACATTAATAAATTTAGATGATGGGGTGACTCCCTCAGCAAATTCAGTGATGAATTTCAATTTATTTAGATTAGGACACTACCTAGGGAACAAAGAATACAGTCAGCATTCTGAAAAAATGATTAATAACATAATTGAAAACATTAAAGAAAGAGTTACAGACCATCTTTTTTGGTTAGGGCTTTCACATAATTATTCGAACAAATTTTATGAATTAGCTATTAGTGGAAACGATGCAAAACAAAAAGCGAAAGAATTAATGTTAAAGTATTTGCCGAATACTTTAACTGCTGCATCAAACGCTTCGTCTGAAATGTATTTATTAAAAGACAGGTATTTTGAAGATGAGACCTATATTTATGTTTGTGTTGACAACACCTGCAAGTTTCCAGTTACAACAATTCAAGAAGCAGAAGCTCTACTTAATGATTAAAAATTGACTAATAGATTTTTAAAAGCTTCTTTGTAAATACCTCCTATTTTATAAGGATTTTTGTCTATATAGGCAATACTTCCGTCTATTATATCAATCTTATTTATAGATGCAGTTGTTGATCTGTGAATTCTAATGAACTTAGATTTTGGAAGAGACTCTGTAAAGGAAGTTAGGGTTGTGTGAACTATAAAATTTTTGATTTTAGTAACAATTTTTATATAATCCTTTAAACTTTCAATTACTAGAATGTCATCATAATTTACTTTAACATTTAACTTATTTACTCTAACGAAAATGAAATCTAAATCATTAATAATCGGGATATTTGTTTTGATTTGCTCTAATACTTTATTTGCAGCTTTTTCAAATCGTAAAAATGGAATAGGTTTTATTAAATAATCAACAACATTTAAATCATAGCTTTCTAGTGCATATTCAGAGTGAGCACTTGTAATAATAGTTTTTGGAGGATTTTCTAAACTTTTTAAAAAGCTTATTCCGTCAATAAAAGGCATATTAATATCAAGAAACATTAGGTCAACTTCACCTTTTTGAATAATTTCTATAGAATCATTTGCATTGGAATAAGTGCCTAAACAGTTAATAAAATCTATTTTTTTTATAAAATTTTCAATTACTTTAATAGCAAGCGGTTCGTCGTCAAGAATTATGCAATTAATCATTTTTTAATTTAACTATTAGTTCAGCAATATATTTATTTTTTTCTTCAAATGTATTTAAACTAAAATTTTCTTTACCATAATTAATTTCAAGTCTTTTTTTAATGTTTGCAAGTCCAATTCCTCCGACTTGTACTTTAATTGGTTTAGTTGATTTTGAGAAAGAATTCTCGACCTTAAAGTTAATCTCAGAAGAATTTATTTTAAGATCAATAGTTATATAGCTATTTTTTTTTGAATTTCTAGCGCCATGCTTAAAGGCATTCTCCACAAGAGGAATTAAAAGTAAAGGCCTAATCATAGTTTTTTTCACCGCTCCTCTAATATTAAAAGATACTTTTAGCTCTTCATTGTATCGCAATTTCTCTATATCTATATAATCTTTAATATGCTTAATTTCATTACTTAGACTTTGATATTCTTTTCCAGTTTCATAAAGAAAATACTTCATTAAATCGGACAGCTTAAGAATCAGATCTGGCGCCTTATCCGATTTATCAATCGTTAAAGAATATAAATTATTCAGAGTATTAAAAAAGAAATGTGGTTGAATCTGTGATCTTAGGTATTTAAGTTCGTTCTCTAAAAGAATTTTGTTAGTGTTCAATAAGAATTCTCTTTGTTTAGTCCAATCTATTACTAGTTTTATACAACTGACAAAGGAGATTACATATACTTCACCAAGAACAGTTTGAATCAGATAACTAAATGTGATATTCGATGTTATTGCTGTATATTCAGGTAAGACATCTTCACTTAAAAAAGAGAATGTTAGTTGAAACTTTAAAAGAACAGCGACACTTAAGCTTAAAGTAATTAGACTGAAAAACTCAAAAACTTTCCGTTGAAATAATTTTGGCAAAAAAATAAATATAAAGAGATAACAAAGAGTTATGTGAATTGGAAACCCAATTAAATTAGATTTCAGTGAGTAAGCATAGTCCTGATAAAAAACTCCCCACCTAAGTACATTAAACGTAAAGTAAGTAAGCCAAAAATATATTTGAGTATTAATTTTAATAGAGGAAATCTTATTATATGTAGGGTAGGTAAATAATTTACTGTTATAAATATTCATATTAACTTATCTATGGTTTCGGTAGTTTTACAATAAAATTTTACAAGCTCATATAAAATTCTATGATTTTCATTTATTAATTACTAAATTAAAAAAATCAATCTTAAATTATTGTTAATGAAGATATTTAAATTCAATTCTTTATTGCTAGGTGTGTTAGCGATGCTTTTTTTATCATGTCAAAGTAACCTTGAGAAAGGGACTCCAAACATTGTATTTGTACTGACCGATGATTTAGGATTTGAAGATTTGAGCTCTTACGGCTCAAAAATAATAAACACCCCAAATTTAGATAAGTTAGCTAGTGAAGGCGCTTTATTAAACTCTTATTATTCACCTCAAGCGGTTTGTTCTGCATCTAGAGCTGCAATATTAACAGGGAGTTATCCAAATAGAATTGGATTTAGCGGAGCTTTGGGGCCTAATTCAAAAAAAGGGATCAATTCAAATGAACTATTGATTTCAGAAATGTTAAAAGATAAGGGTTATAAAACAGCTGCTTATGGAAAATGGCATCTTGGAGATAACAAAAAATTCTTGCCAACAAGGCACGGGTTTGATGATTTTTATGGAATATTATATTCAAATGATATGTGGCCATTTCATGCAGAATACCCTGATAGCTATCCTGATTTAATGCTCTATGACAAGGAAAATCCCATAAAAGTATTAGAAGATCAATCAAATTTAACTAAAGAGTTGACTTTGAAAAGTGTGGAGTTTATTGAAAAAAACAAAAACAATCCTTTCTTTTTGTATTTAGCACACCCACAGCCTCACGTTCCATTGTTTGCTTCAGCTGATTTTAAAGGAAAATCCAAGTACGGACTTTATTCTGATGTCATTCAAGAAATTGATTATTCTGTAGGAGCTATAATGAAAGCATTAAAAGACAATAACCTTGAGGACAATACAATTGTAGTATTCACCTCTGACAACGGTCCTTGGCTTTCGTATGGAAAACATGCTGGATCAACTGGAGTTTACAGAGAAGGAAAGGGAACTACTTGGGAAGGTGGACAAAGGGTGCCTTGTATAGTTTGGTATCCAAATGAGATAAAACCAAATACTGTGATTTCTACTCCTTTAATGGGAATAGATTGGCTTCCAACTTTTGCAAGCGTTACAAACTCAAAGTTATCCGAAAATAAAATTGATGGAAAAAATATTTGGGAAGTGTTAATTAATAAAACAGATAAATCTCCCCACGAAGCTTTGTTTTTTTATTATCATGTGAATAGTTTACACGCGGTTAGATATGGAGATTGGAAAATGTATTTCCCACACCGATACAGAACATTAAGTGGAAGAGAGGGAAGAAACGACGGAACTCCCATTAAATACGAATATGTAAATTTAGAAAACATGGAACTATATAATTTGGTTAAAGATCCTAGTGAAACTAAAAATGTAATTGAACAATACTATGAAATTGCTAAAACAATAGAAAAGCTAGCTGATATTAAGAGAAACGAAATAGGAGACGATTTAACCAAAGTTCAAGGCACAGAAAACAGGCCTGTAGGGATGATTGATTAATAATATTAAAACATTTAGTTTATGAATAACAGAAGAAGTTTTATTAAAAAATCTATCCTTGGAGGTGTAGGAGCTACAACGTTATTAAATTGTGAAACTCCTAAAGAAAGTGCCAATATATCTACTTATCCAAGAATAATTTCAACTTGGAATCACGGGGTTCCCGCTAATCAAGAAGCTTGGAAATACTTAATGGAAGGGCAATCTGGATTATCAGCTGTTGAAGCAGGAGTTAAAATACCAGAAGCAGATCCAAAAGTAAGATCAGTAGGTTATGGAGGCTATCCAGATAGAGAAGGAATAGTAACTCTAGACGCCTGTATAATGGATAAAAATAATAATTGCGGGTCAGTAAGTTTTTTACAAAATATAAAACATCCTATTTCAGTTGCAAAATTAGTTATGGAAGAAACCCCGCATATAATGTTATCTGGAAAGGGAGCTTTTGATTTTGCAGTTTCAAAGGGATTTAAAAAAGAAAATCTTTTAACCGAGGCATCAAAACAAGATTGGATTAATTGGAAAAAAAAGTCACAATATAAGCCAGTTATTAATTTAGAAAATCACGATACCATTAGCATGCTTTTAATAGATGATAATGGAGATTTATTTGGAGCCTGTACAACAAGTGGAGCGGCTTGGAAAATGCATGGTAGAGTGGGTGATTCTCCAATAATAGGAGCGGGCTTATTTTTAGACAATGAAGTAGGTGCTGCTGCAGCCACTGGTTTAGGTGAAGCTGTCATAAGAACATCTGGGAGTGCTATGGTTGTGGAATTAATGAGGCAAGGGCATTCGCCTTTGGATGCTTGTAAAAAAATAGTTGACAGAATTTCTAAAATCCATAAATCAGGTCCCGATTGGGAATATCTACAAGTTGGGTTTATTGCAATGAACAAAAAAGGAGAATATGCTGGCTATAGTTTAAGAAAAGGATTTAATTATGCTATTTGCGACTCTTCAAAACAAAACCTACTTTTAGATGCTAAACACGCTATTTAATTTCTCAAATGCTTGAAATTTTAAATTATTTAGGGAAATTTCACCCGGTAATTATTCATTTACCTATTGGAGCTTTATACCTCACTTTTTGCTTAACATTATTAGAGAAAATCTTTAAAAGCAAGTATGTAATTCCAATAAGGTTTGGTTTACTATTTTCTTTTGTATTTGCTCTATTTTCTTGCTTTTTAGGATATTTTCTATCAATTGACGGAGATTATTCGCAAGCTATTTTAGACAAGCACATGTGGCTAGGAATTTCAACTGCAATATTTATTGGAATCTTATTGTGGCTTCATAAACAAAGTAATTATGAAAAGTATTTCATTCCTTTATTTGTTTTCACCATTGTTTTGCTATCTGTTACTGGTCATTTTGGGGGCAGTATTACCCACGGAAAGGATTACTTAAAAATTCCTGAATTTAAAGAAGATTATAAAATCGTAAAACTTGATAGTATTGAGTTGTATTCTCAGGTAATTCAACCCATTTTGGATAATAAATGTGTAAAATGTCACAATCAAAATAAGTCTAAAGGAGGGTTGATCTTAAATTCACAAAATGCTATTTTAAAAGGAGGAGAATCTGGAGTGATTTTAACAGCTTTTGATCCTGCTGGTAGTCATTTGTATAATTACCCAAACCTTCCTATGGAAGATGAAATGCACATGCCGCCAGAAGGAAACTCTCAATTAACTAATCTTGAAATTCAACTTATCAAGCTATGGATTGAATCTGGCTCAGATTTTGAGAACGTTACTCGAGTTGATGATCTTTCAATTGAAAACAAAAACAGTTTAATATCTTTTTTCCCACCAGAACAAAAAAACGTTTCACCTCCTAGTTTGAATCATTTAAAAAAATTAATTGATTTAGACTTTAGATTAGAGAGAAATAGCAATGAAAATAATTTTATAGAAGCTAAATTTGTTGGCACTAAGCTTAAATCAAGTCATATAAGTGCACTTTTAAAAATAAAAAAACAGCTAATTAAATTAGATCTTAGTAATTCAAATTTAAATGATAAGCTTTTTTTTAGATTAAGTAAATTAGAAAACCTTAAATATTTAAAAGTCGACAACACTTCTTTAATAGATATCTCTCTAAAACATTTACCTAAATTTTTAGAAACCCTAATAATTAACGGCAACAACATATCTAACGATGGGTTGAGCTTTTTAGAAGGAAATGATTCATTAAAAAACATTTATGCTTGGAACACTAATATAGATGATGAAAAAATAAATAAAGAAAATCTTCTAGCCACTGTCCACTTAGGTGTTAAAAATTTTTCTAAGGGGGTACCGCTTTCTGAGCCAATAACAGTTTCGGAACAAACCATGTTTTCTGATTCTTTAAAAATAGAATTCTACAAGCCTCTTGGAAACCCTACAATCCGATATACTCTTAACGGAGACGATCCGGATTCATTAGCGACTATTTATACAAAACCTTTTTTAATTTCAAGCTCTTTAAATCTTAAAGCAAAAGCATTTAAAGAAGGATGGCTGGATAGTAAAATAGGTTCTGTGGATTTTGTTAAAGTCGAAGGAATATTAAAAAACTATATTCTAATAACTAAGCCTGATAATAGGTATAGAAATCCAAAAAAATTGTTTGATGGAATTATAGGAGATATAAACTTTAGGGATGGAGATTGGAATGGATTTATTCGATCTCAAGATTATGTTAGTGGTGTTAATGAGCGAAATTCTGGCGACTTGATTGTTGAAATAGATTTAAAGGAAAAGTCATATTCTAATATTGGCATTCATGCATTGGAATCCATTGGATCTTATATAATGTTTCCTAAAAGCGTGGAGCTTTATGATATAAGTCAAAAAAAAGAGAAATTAATTTACTCTAAAAACTTTACTGCATCAAATTTGGGTGCACCAGACTTAACAAAATTTTATAAAATTCCAATAACAAATAAATCAAGTAAACTTAAGCTTGTGGTAAAGAGTAATAAGCAGTTGCCAAAAGGCCATCCTGCAGAAGGAGAATATGCCTGGCTATTTATTGATGAAATTTTACTTCTATAATTGCAGCTCTTTTTTATTATAAAACCCTCCATTAAGAACTATAAATCATTCACATATAAATATTTACATCTGTTTATGTATGTTTTTTAAAAGTATCCTCTCCTTTACTTTGTCGTAATAAAATTATGTTTGGTCGAAATAATTCCTAATAAAATGCCAATATGTTAATAAAGTGTTAAGTATTTTATTAAATTAGCACTGATTTAAACAAAAACAAAATATTTATGAAAACAAAATTCTTAAGAATTCTGTCATCTTTTTTATTGGTGTTTGCCTTTGGTTTCTCTGTGCAAGCTCAATCAATTAGTGGGACAGTCACAGACGAAAATGGGGTACCACTTCCTGGTGCTACTGTTTTAGTTCAAGGAACTCAAAATGGGGTTTCAACTGATTTTGACGGTAATTATTCAATCAATGCTACAAGCGGGGACACTCTTGTTTTTAGCTTTGTTGGATACACTTCTCAATCACTAGTTGCAAGTTCTTCAACACTTAATGTATCATTATCTCCAGACAATGCTTTGGCTGAGGTAGTTGTTACAGCACTTGGTGTAAAAAGAAACATTAAGTCATTAGGTTATTCCATCACACAAGTTGATGGCTCTGAACTAAGTGATAACAAAACTTCAAACGCTATTAATGCCCTTCAAGGTAAAGTTGCCGGAGTTATGGTAACTGGTTCTGGAATGGGAGCTAAAGGTTCAAGTAGGGTTGTTATTCGTGGTTCGAGTTCATTAACTGGAGACAACCAACCGTTATACGTTATTGACGGAATTACTATTAATAACAGTAATTTAGGTTCTGCAGGTATGTGGGGTGGTGCTGATTACGGAGATGGTATTTCTAGTATAAACCCTGATGAAATTGAATCAGTGACTGTACTTAAAGGTGGAGCTGCTGCTGCACTTTATGGTTCTAGAGCTTCTAATGGTGTTATAATTATTAACACTAAAACTGGAGCGGGGGCTGAAGGAGTTGGTGTGGAATTTAATACTACTACGCAGTTCGACATGGTTAACCTAGGTCTTAGAGATACACAAGAAATATATGGTCAAGGTAGAGACTATTCTAAAGTGGCTGACAATATTGATAATTACCAGGCTTGGGGTCCAAAAATGGACGGATCTATGATCACACAATGGGATGGTGTTTCAAGAAAATACTCTCTTCAGCCAAGTGCTTTAGAGGCTTATTATCGTACAGGTGAAACTTATACTAATACCGTAGCAGTTTCAACTTCTAGCGAAAATTCCAATACACGTTTTTCTATGACTAACATGGCGAATACTGATATTGTTCCAAACTCTAGTTTAAATAGAAATTCTATTGGAATAAATAATTCAAATAAATATGGTGATAAAATTACTGTAGATATTAACATGAAATATATCATGGAAGCTCAGGAAGGAAATCCTCAGATGTCGGATGCTCCAGGAAATGGAAATTTCTCTGCTAACTTATTTGCGCCATCGATTAATGTTATGGACATGATGGGAGAAGGAGGACTTGGTAGAAATGCTGACTTGACTGAATTTAGAATTAGCGATAGTAGTTATTCTCAAAACCCATGGTTTGCTGCCTATAACTTCATTAACTCATCTGATAAAGAAAGGTTCATTGCAGCTATTAACGCTAGATGGGATGTGACGGACTTTTTATATGTAAGAGGACGTATTGGAGGAGATAGATATACTGTTTCAAAACAGAATTCGACTCCTTGGGGTACTGCTTATCAAATGAAAGGATCTATGGCTGAGTCGGAAGATACTTATAGACAATACGATGCAGATATGTTTATAGGAACAGATAATTTACAATTAGTAGATGGTGTTTCTTTAACCGCTTTTGTAGGTATGGGGACTAATAATCAAAAATATGAAGCATACAGAGTTTCTGGATCAGATTTTATTGTTCCATTTTTAATTAATGTAGGAAACACTAAGAATCAAGGACATGGTTACAATATATGGGAAAAGCAAATAAACTCTGCTTATGGTTCTGCTGAAATCGGATTTATGGATTATGTTTATTTAACTGTTACAGCAAGAAATGACTGGTTCTCAACTTTATCTCAGAAAGATAAAGTAGCACCAAATAATGACTTGTATACTTCAGCTTCTGTATCACTTGTTGTTTCAGACGCTTTAGATCTTGGTGAAACAATTTCTTTCTTAAAGTTAAGAGGAGGGGTTTCTCAGGTAGCGGGTGGTGCTAATAACCCATACGCACTTAGTTTATCTTACGGTATTTACGGACAAGGTCACTTAGGAGCTTCACTAGGAAATATTAGTGGAGGAACGATTCCTAACTCAGAGATCACTCCTTTTGAAAAGAATGAAACAGAATTTGGTATGGATTTAAGATTGTTTGATAATAAGCTTTCTATAGATGCTACTTTCTATGACAACGAAACTCTAGGAGATATTGTAGGGGTTAGTGCTTCAGCAACTTCAGGTTATGGAAGTGCGCTGGCAAATCTTGGTAATATATCTAATAAAGGTATCGAGTTATTAATAAAAGGAACTCTTATTCAAACAGAAGATTTTGCTTGGAACGCTTCTATTAACTACACTAACAATACTAGTAAAGTAGTTGCTACTAACGATGCAGGTGGAAATATTTCTATGGCAGAGCCAAGATCTAGAAATCTTAGAGTTACACATATTGTAGGTGAAAAGTATGGAGCTTTATACGGATCTTCTTTTGTTAGAGACGCAAGCGGTTCTATAGTCCATGAAATGGTAAATGGTATTCCTATTCCAAAAGTAGGAGATAGAAAAATCTTAGGATTTGGTGTTGCTCCAACTCAACTTGGAATTGGAACTTCTTTTAGATACAAAGATTTTAATGGCTCTCTTTTATTTGAAGGTAAGTCGGGTGGTCAGGTTTATTCTGGTACCAATGCTTATTTAAAAAGAAATGGACACCACAAAATAACAGTTCCAGCTGGTGGACGTGAAGCTGGATTTACGCCTGATGGTGTGATGGCAGATGGAAGCACAATTACTACTTCTATACCTGTAGCTCAACAAGAAGACTATTGGAGAAGATCATATTTAATTGCTGAACAAGATGTAGTGGATGCTGACTACATGAGACTTCGTTCGTTAAGTATTGGTTATAATGTTCCATCTGATAAGCTAGAAGGAACATTTATTAGCAAAGCATCAATATCACTTATTGGAAGAAACTTATTCTTCTTAAGTAATAGTGTTGATAATCTTGACCCTGAATCTGCTTATAATGCAGGTAATTCAGCAGGTTTAGAATATTTTGCTCTTCCTGTACCAAGAACTATTGGTCTTAACGTAAATCTTAAATTTTAAACTTATATAATTATGAAAAAAATACTATTAACATTTTTTGCTTTAAGTTTAGTTCTTTCCTCTTGTGAGTTTGATAAGGGATTTGAGGAAATGAACGTAAACCCTTCGAAAGCATCGCAACTTGATGTTGCTAACAAGTTTGCATCTGTTGTGTTGCAGACATCTGGTGGTAGATACGAAAACTGGAGAGCCAGTTTAATCTATCAATCAGTAATGATTCAACATTTTTCTTCTAGAGCAGGTTACTGGTCAGGAGATAAATATTTTAGAAATGACGGATACGCTACTTCTCTTTGGGATAGGTATTATCCATCTGCGGTAAAAGAAATTGAGGACATTAGAGCTCAATTAACTGCTGAAGGAAATAGTGGATCTGAAATGGGAATGACTCGTATATTAAGAGTATATATTTACTCAAGACTTACGGATCTTCATGGAGATATTCCTTACAGTGAAGCTGGTCAAGGGTACATCAATGGTATATTAAAGCCTAAATATGATACTCAAGAATCTATCTATATGGACTTCCTTAAAGAGCTAGAAGAAGCGGTTGCTCAAATTGGCGCTAGTACTACTTTGGGTAGTTCTGACTTAATTTTCCAAGGAGACACTGCAAAGTGGAAAGCTTGGGGGAATTCAATGATGTTAAGACTGGCAATGAGATTAACTAAAGTAGACGAAACTACTGCTAAAGCTTGGGCTGAAAAAGCAGCACCTAATACAATGACATCTAATGCTCACATAGCTATGATTGCTCATACTGACGGTCCAGAAGGAATCAACAAAAATGGACATGGTGAAGTTTTTGATGCGGATGGTAATCCAAGAATGAGTAAGACTTTTGTAGACTGGTTAAAAGATGATCCTAGACTTCCAATATTGGCAGCTAGAAGATCTGATGGAAGTACTGCTATTGCTGATTTACAAGGAATGCCAAATGGAAGTACTGGAGTTACGGTACCAGACACGTCTATTTATGCTGAGCCTAATAGAAAAGTAATTACAGGAAGAGATGTTCCTATGGTTCTTCAAACTTATGCAGAGGTTAGACTTTTAAAAGCTGAAATGGCATTTAGAGGTTGGAGTGTTACAGGATCTGCTGAAGCTCATTACGAAGCTGGAGTAAAAGCGGCTATGCAAATGTTAAGCGGTATTTACCCTAATGCTGCTGCTATTTCTGATGCTGAAGTTGCTACATACTTAGCTGCTAAGCCTTACGACGCGACTAAAGGATGGGAAATGATAAGCGAACAATATTGGGCAGCTACTTTATTAAACGAGTATGAAGCATTTTCTAACTGGAGAAGAACTGGATACCCAACATTAGTTCCTACAAACGATCCAGGAAATGTTACGGGTGGAACTATTCCAAGAAGGTTAATTTACCCAACTGGTGAAGGTTCTACAAATAAAGCAAATTATGATGCGGCAGTTGCTAGACAAGGTGCTAACGATTTTACTACTAGAGTTTGGTGGGATAAATAAGAAGATTTATATTTTTACACATTCAAAAGAGGGGGGATTAATTTCCCCTCTTTTTTTATGTCTATTTATTAATAAAGCACAGTCTATAAGTAAGAACTTAATTTTTGTTTTTATATATTTAAGGGAGTAGTTAATTTCTTCTTTTTTTATGCCTATTTATGAAAGGACAACTTACGATTATACTTATAGTTTGTTTTAATTTAACCATTGCTCAAGACAAAGTTTTTGAGTTGATTAGCCCAGACTATTCTGGAATACATTTCAATAATAAAATTGAAGACCTTAAGGATCACAACATTCTGTTATATGCTAATTATTATGGTGGAGGGGGAGTTGGAATAGCAGATTTTAATAATGATGGCTTACAAGATGTTTACTTTACAGGAAACCTTGTTGGAGATAAAATATATAAAAATACTGGGGATTTACAATTTTTAGACCTTACAGCAAATTCAGAAATAGTAGATGACGGTTCTTGGTCTTCAGGAGTTTCTATAGCGGATGTTAATAACGACGGACTTGTAGATATTTATATTAGCAAAGAACTGTATGATGAAAATCCAGAAATAAGAAGAAACAAGCTATATATTAATAACGGAAATTTTACTTTTAAAGAATCAGCAAAAATATGGAACGTTGATGTGTCTGCTCGAACTAGACATTCTGTTTTTTTTGATTACAATAATGACGGTTTATTAGATTTATACCTATTAAACCAACCCCCTAATCCTGGTAGCTACTCTAAGTTTTTTGGATCTGACTTAACACTGCCCGAATATAGACTTCAACTATTTGAAAACACCGGGAATAATAACTTTATAGATGTCACTGAAAAAGCAGGATTAAATAGAACAGGATTCCCAAACAGTGTGGTTGCTTCAGATTTAAATAATGATGGATATATAGACCTCTATGTAGCAAATGATTTTGATGCCCCTGATTTTTTATATTATAATAATGGCGATGGAACCTTTACTTACAGCACTGAAAAATCTTTAAAACATACTTCTTTTTACAGTATGGGTGTGGATTCAGCCGATATAAATAATGATGGTCTTTTAGATGTGATGGTTGTCGATATGACGGCTGAAGATAACTTTAGGATCAAATCTAATATGAGTGGAATGAATCCTTCAGCATTTTGGAAAGTTGTTGCAGGAGGAGGACACTATCAATATATGTTTAATTCATTACAAATTAATAACGGAGATCAAACTTTTAGCGATGTAGCACAATTTACAAATACTTCATCTACAGATTGGAGTTGGGCTAATTTGATAGCTGATTTTGATAACGACGGATTAAAAGATATATATGTTACCAACGGGCTGTTAAGAGATATTAGAAATACAGATGCGGATAAAAAACTCGGTGAGTTTGTTCTGAAAATAGCTGATGGTTATGTTAAAAAAAACAAAAACTTTGATTATAATTTATGGGATATTTTACCACTTGAAGAAGCGCTTGAAATAGTGCCTAGTGTGAAAATTAAAAATTATTTATATAAAAATTACGGTTCTTTAAATTTTAAGAATCAAACTAAAGAATGGGGATTAGATCAGCCTTCTTTTTCAAATGGAGCTGCTTATGCAGATTTAGATAATGATGGAGATTTAGAAATAGTGGTTAACAATGTGAACGAAAAAGCCTTTTTGTATAAGAATAATTCGAGTGAGTCCATTAACAACAATTATTTAAGAATTAATTTAAAAAACAAAAGTAATGTTCCCTCGCTTGGCACTAAAGTCAAGTTGTATTCTAATAACGAATTACAGCTTTTTGAGACTACAAACGTCAGGGGAATCTATTCTACCAGTGAGGATGTTGCTCATTTTGGTTTAGGGAAAACTAAGAAGGTAGACAGCCTTGTTGTTACTTGGCCTGATAGTACTAAATCAAAAGTATTTGATATTAGTGTTAATCAGCAATTAACTCTGTTAAGTTCATCCTCAACAAGGGGTGACATGGCATCTAAATCAGAAAACAATATTCTTTTTAAAAATGATGATTCAAAAATACAATATACTCACACTGAAAATCTATTTAATGATTATGATAAGCAAGTATTACTTCCACATAAACTTTCTCAATTTGGTCCAGCAATAGCAGTTTCTGATGTCAATGGAGATGGCTTAGAAGATGTTTATATGGGAAGCGCATCAGGAGAGATTTCTAAATTATTTTTTCAGTCTGAAAAGGGAGTATTCTTGGAGTCAAAAAATCAACCATGGCAGAGACACAGCGCATTAGAAGATCTGGATGCGGTATTTTTTGATTTCGACAATGACGGGGATAATGATTTGTATGTAGTGAGTGGTGGCAACGAATTTTCGCCAAACTCTAGTACTTATCTAGATCGTTTATATGTAAATGATGGCAATGGAAATTTTAATTTTAAAAGAGAGTTGCTTCCAAATATTTTTAAGTCAGGATCTGTAGTAAAACCATATGATTTTGATAGTGATGGTGATTTAGATTTATTTATTGGATCTAGAATGATTCCATGGAATTACCCACAACCAGCCTCTAGCTATCTTCTTGTTAATAATGATGGAAAATTTACTGAATATGATGATAAAAAGAACAGCTTTAAAGATCTTGGATTAGTAACGGATGCAGTATGGTCTGATTTTGATAATGATGGAGATAAAGATCTTTTTGTAGTTGGGGAATGGATGCCCTTAACTTTAATTAAAAATGAAAATGGAGTTTTAATAAAACAAAAATTAAAAGATGATTGCGATGAAGTCTACGGTTGGTGGTATTCTATTGAAGCTTCAGACTTAAATAAGGATGGGCGTGAAGACCTTGTTCTAGGAAATTTAGGAGAGAATTACAAGTATAAAGCCTCTAAAAAGGAACCTTTTGAAGTGTTTTATGATGACTTTGATGATAACGGTTCTAAAGACATTGTGCTGGCTTATTATAATTATGGGATACAATTTCCTCTTAGAGGATTTTCATGCTCATCTGAGCAAGTTCCAGAATTAAAAAGTAAAATTAAACAGTATGATTTATTTGCTTCACTGGATGTCAAAAATATTTATGGAGAAGTTAATTTAGAGAACTCCTTAAGGTTACATGCTAATTCTTTTAAAAGTACTGTGCTTTTAAACGATATGGGTAAATTTAATTCTGTTAATTTACCTTATCAAGCCCAACTTTCATCAATTAATGATTTTTTAATAAAGGATTATAATAAAGATGGGGTAAAGGATATTTTAATTGTAGGAAATTTATTTACATCTGAAATAGAAACACCTAGAAATGATGCAGGAAATGGCTTATTGTTAATTGGAAATGGAGATGGTACCTTTTATAGTAAAACAAGAAAAGATACAGGATTTTATGCTCCAAGTGATGCAAAAAAAGTAATTTCAATTAAATTAAAAGATGAGAATGGAGTTTTGGTTGCTAATAATAACGATATGTTGCAATATTTCAAGTTGCTAGAATAAATAATTCGAAGTTAATTTATAATTTTAAGGAAATGAGTAAAAATAGTTTTGCCGGAATACTGATTCTAGGTTTTGTTCTGCTAGTTTTTGGATATATAGTGAGAGTATCTGGATCCGTAGAGAAAAGCACAGACAATTCTTTAAGTGAAAATCCAAAATTGGTTGTTGGAATTGTAGTTGATCAGATGAAGTATCAATATTTAACTAAGTTTTGGAACCATTATTCTGATAAAGGATTTAAGAGGCTTGTAAATAATGGTTTTACTGCTAAAAGTAATTATTATGGATATGCTCAAACCTCAACTGGTCCTGGCCATACAACTGTAGCAACTGGAACTCACCCTAGTATCCATGGAATTATTGGAAATAATTGGTATGATAAAATATCTAAGAAATCAGTCTACTGCGTAGAGGATAGTAGATATGAAACAATTGGAAGTGATGGCGATGGAGGAAAAAAATCCCCTAATCGACTTTTGACATCAACTTTAAGTGACGAAAACAGAATTGCAACAAATTTTAAAGGCAAGACTATAGGGGTTGCCATAAAGGATAGGGGCGCTATATTGTCTTCTGGCTTCACTGCTAATGCCGCTTACTGGTATGAGGGAGGTGAGGAAGGAAAGTTTATTACCAGTTCATACTATTTAGACTCAATGCCTGATTGGGTTAATACTTTTAATGATTCAAGAATAATAGATAATTACCTTATTGATTGGAATACTTTTTATGATATTTCTACATATACTGAAAGTGGACCTGATGATAATGATTATGAAAATCCTTTTAAGGGAGAGAAAAGCCCTGTTTTCCCTCATAAAATTAAAGATATAGCGACAAACAACTCTACTGGAAAAATCTCTTACAGCACCTTAGCCTCCACACCTTTTGGGAATTCGTTAGTTGCAGATTTTTCGATAGAAGCCATTAAAGGAGAAGAGTTAGGGTTAGATAATTCTACAGATTTTTTAATGATAGATTTTTCTTCAACAGATTATGTTGGACATCAGTTTGGAGCAAATTCTAAAGAAGTACAAGACACATACATTAGATTAGATAAAGAAATTGAAAGGTTATTGAATTTTTTAGATCAACATGTTGGGTCTAATGAATACACGATTTTCTTGACAGCTGATCACGGAGCGACCAACGCACCAGGGTTTCTTAAAGAAAATAAAATAGCTGTTAATTATTTCAGCTCAAAAAAATGGAAAGAATACATTGAGCTTTCAGCAATTAAAATGTTTGGAACTAAAAAAATAATTGAAGGATATTCAAACGAACAGTTGTTTTTAAATCATGAATTAATTAGCAAATTAAAACTAGAGGTATCGGATATAAAAAAGAAACTAATTGATAAAATGCAAAATTACCCTGGAATATCTAATGTATATTCCTCTGAAAATATATTTAACTATAATGAAGACCATTATCTAAGGCTCCTTAGAAATGGATATAATAAGAATATGTCAGGAGATATTGTCTATACTTTAATGCCAAATTGGACATATCCAAGAAAAGGTTCTACCCACGGCACAAGGTTTAATCACGACACTCATGTCCCTCTTATTTTTTATGGCAAAGGAATTAATAAGGGAGTTACTAATAGAAAAACAGATGTTATTGATATAGCACCAACTATTGCTTCTTTACTTGGAATAAGTTCGCCAAGCGGAAGTATTGGAGAGGTTATTTATGAAGTTTTAGATTAATCAAATAATCATTACTATGATCAGGAAGGCTACCTTAAATGATTTAACAAGAATTGTTGAGATAACTAAAGCGTGCGCAAAGTTAATGATCTCTAAAAACATCTTTCAATGGAATGAATTTTATCCAAATCTTGAAACCTTTAAAAAGGATGTTATAAATCAATCACTTTATGTTTTAGAAAACAATAAAGAGGTTATAGGGTGTTTAGTAATATCTGATTATATGGATGATTTTTATAAAAAGGCTAAATGGTTAACGGCTAGTGATAAAAATATTTACCTCCATAGATTGGCAATTCATCCAGACCAACAAGGCAAGGGATTTGCTAAAAAATTAATGAACTATGCATTTAAATTTTCTAAAGAAAATGGATTTAAATCTTTAAGGTTAGACACTTTTAGTGGTAACCCTCAAAATAATATTTTTTATCAAAATTTAAATTTTAAAAAACTAGAAAAGATATATTTTCGAGATCAAAGTGAAAAACCTTTTTATTGTTATGAGAAGGTATTGTAAATGAAACTTGTATTTTTGTATTAAAGAATGATTGTAAATGAATAAAATTAGAGTAACTAAACAGTTTAATTTTGAAACAGGCCATGCTCTTTATGGTTATGATGGGGCTTGTAGAAATGTTCATGGACACAGTTATAAACTTTTTGTTACTGTAATTGGAATTCCAATTGATGATTCACAAAACGTAAAACTTGGAATGGTGATTGACTTCACAGATTTAAAGAAAATTGTTAATGAAGAAGTCGTACAGGCATTTGATCATGCCACAGTTTTTAATAGGAACACTCCGCACAAAGAATTAGCCATGACTCTAAAAGATAATGGCCATAAAGTTATATTGGCAGACTACCAGCCTACTTGTGAATTACTTATCATAGACTTTGCTAATAAGATTAAAAACAGGTTGCCTGATAGCATTTCACTTCACTCTTTAAAACTTCAAGAAACAGAATCTTCTTGCGCTCATTGGTATGAAAAAGATCAATAAAATTCTAAATATTGAACTTAAAAAAGATGAAAAAGTGTATTTTTCATCAGACAATCATTTGGGAGCACCCAATCATTTGGACAGTCTAGATAGAGAAAAAAAGTTTGTTAATTGGCTTGACTTAATTAAAACTGATGCAAAAGCAATTTTTTTATTAGGAGATTTATTTGATTTTTGGTTTGAATATAAAAAGGTGGTTCCTAAGGGATTTGTTAGAGTACTAGGTAAGTTAGCTGAAATTTCAGATGCTGGAATAGATATTTATTTTTTTGTTGGAAATCATGATATGTGGATGAATGGATATTTTGAAAATGAGCTGAATATAAAAGTTTTTTATAAGCCTCAAAACTTTATGATTAACAACAAAAAGTTTTTAATTGGTCATGGTGATGGACTAGGTCCTGGTGATATAGGTTTTAAGAGAATGAAAAAAATATTTACTAACTCAATTGCTAAATTTCTTTTTAGATGGATTCACCCCGATATTGGTGTAGGTATTGCACAATATTTTTCAATGAAAAATAAATTACTTTCTGGTGTGGATGATATTGAATTTAAAGGTGATGATAATGAATGGTTAGTTCAGTACGCCAAGGAAAAATTAAATCAAGATGACTTTCAGTTTTTTATTTTTGGTCACAGACATTTGCCCTTAGATATTAAGCTTTCTGATAAAGCTACTTACATTAACCTAGGAGATTGGATTTCATACTATTCCTTTGCGGAATTTGATGGTAGTGTTTTGGAATTAAAGTACCATAATAAAGTTCTAAAAGAATAATGATAGAAAAAAATAATGTCAGCCTTGAAAGAACGGTTATAGTAGGAATTATTACCTTAAAACAACCCAAATCTGTTCTCGAAGAATACTTAAATGAGTTAAGTTTTTTAACCTTTACAGCAGGAGGTGAAGTTATTAAGCGTTTTACCCAAAAAATGGCTTCACCTGATTCTAAAACTTTTTTAGGCAAAGGTAAAATGGAAGAACTGGCTGCCTTTATTAAAACCAATGACATAAATTCCGTCATTTTTGATGATGAGCTAACTCCAGCTCAACAATTAAATATTGAAAAATTTTTAAAATGTAAAATTGTTGATAGAACCGGTTTGATACTAGATATTTTTGCTCAAAGAGCTAAAACTAGCTCAGCTAGAAATCAAGTGGAACTCGCTCAATATCAATATATTCTTCCTAGGCTAAAAGGACTCTGGACTCATTTAGAGAGACAGAAAGGTGGAATTGGAATGAGAGGACCTGGAGAGACAGAAATAGAGACTGATAGAAGAATTGTTAGAGACAAGATTACTTTATTGAAAAAAAAATTAGTTGTAATTGACAAACAAATGTCAACTCAACGTGGAAATAGAGGGTCTTTAGTTAGAGTTGCCTTGGTTGGGTACACTAACGTTGGTAAATCAACTTTAATGAATTCTGTATCAAAAGCTAAGGTATTTGCTGAAGACAAATTGTTTGCTACTCTAGACACAACAGTGAGGAAAGTTGTCATTGAAAATATGCCTTTTTTATTGACAGATACCGTAGGGTTTATTAGAAAATTACCAACACAATTAATAGATTCTTTTAAAAGTACTTTGACAGAAATTACTGAAGCTGATTTGTTAATTCATGTTATTGATATTTCACATCCAAATTACGAGGATCACATTGATTCAGTAGATACAATTCTTAATGAAATAGGGTCAGGAGAAAAGCCCATGATTATGGTGTTTAATAAGACAGATAAGTATGTAAATGACAAAGAAGATATTAAAGACATAAACGATCTCGATTATCAAGACAATAGTTTAAACACTCTTAAATCTAGTTTATCTAAGAAATATAATCAAAAAGCATATTTCATTTCTGCTTTGAATAAAAAAGATGTGAGAGACTTGAAAACGAATTTTTATAAAGAAGTTAGAGAAATACACGTAACCAGGTTTCCTTATAATGCTTTTTTATATCCCGATATTACTTAAGTCAATATTTAGTCCAACTCCAAGTACTTCTCTTATTTGAACTCTTTTAATTTCATTGTCATCATAAACAAATTGAAAAATAAGATTAGTAGATACAGCTTTGTTTACTTTCATAACTATGTTAAAAGTACAATCTATATCAATATTCTTAGGACTATCTAGGTAATCTGAATACAAACTAAGCCTGTTTTCTAATGTAATATTTTCATATACTTCTGCTTTGTAAAAAGATCTAATCGAAGCGCCTAGTTCGAACCTGCTGTTAGCTCCCTTTGTTACTCCAAAATATGTTTGAGTATCAGTTAAATTTTCTGTAAAAATTCTATTAACTAATATTAATTTACCAGTTATTGGAGCTGTATTAACCCAAAAATCTTTACTCTTTTTCCAATATAAACCAACGCCTAACTGCGCTGTAGCAGGAGAAAAAAATCTTGATTTTTCCACACGATTAGCATTGCCATTAGAATCTTTTCCAAAACGATACCCTTTAGCATATTGAGTTTGGAAATTAAAAAAACTAGAATAACTCCATTTGCCAATTATATCATTACTGAATTTTTTTCCAAGGACTGAATTGATTTCTAATCTATCATCTGTTTTTTTTAGAAAATCACTACCGCTAATTTTATTCAACCCAAAAGTGCTTATTGCTTTTGTATCCCAAGCCCATCCGTTGTCATAATAATTGAAATTATAATTAATCTTAAGTGTTCCTGAAATACTACTTTGTCCACCAGATGTCCAATTACTAAAGCTAGACTGATTTACTAAAAAAATAGCATTTCCTGATCTTTTCCATTTCATTGAAGTTTGAGTACTGTCTATTTCAGCTTGAGAAAACAAAAAAGTACTTAAAAATAGAAATGATATGATATGTAAAACCTTAGAATTCAATATTATTTTTTTGAATGTTTGTAAATAGGAACAGAAGAACAGGCCTCACCAAACAAGATGCTTTTAGCAGTTGGCTGTAATTTATCAATAAGAGCTGAATAAGAAGATTTTGGCACGAATTTACCTGAACACCCTTTAATTATGACAGCCTTATTTTGATATTTAGAAAAATCATAATCATTAATAGCTTCATTAATTAAAATATTTTCTAGTAATTCTAAAGAGCCAATAACATGTTTTATTTCCTCTTTTTTAAAAAATGAACTTATTAATAAAAAAGCCCAATCTGGAATTATAGCGTCATTTGAGCATACTATTGAAATGAATTTATTATTGTACTGTTTCCAATTATGATTTTTGGCATTTTCTCTAAAATCTTTTTCAATTAATACTAAATCATTTTTAAGCCATTTTTTTAAATCAAAAGTTTCTCTTTCATTGTTAGAAATAAAAGATTCAAGATCTATTGTTTCTAGCTTACTGTTAGCGACTCTATTAATTATTTCTTTGCTCATCACAAAAATCCTAATTCTAATTTTGCTTCTTCACTCATCAATTCTCTAGTCCATGGGGGCTCAAAAGTTAGTTCAACTTTAGCTTCTACCACCTCTTCTACAGATCTCACTTTGTCTTCAACTTCTAATGGAAGAGTTTCAGCAACTGGACAGTTAGGAGTTGTTAAAGTCATAATCACCTTAACATGATTGTCTTCGTTAACAAAAACATCATATATTAACCCCAGTTCATATATATCCACTGGAATTTCAGGATCATATACTGTCTTTAAAACTCTAACTATTTTTTCACCTAATTCGTTTGGATCCATTTTTATTTTGTTTTATTCTTGTTTGCTAAATGCTAACGCGTAATATTTTACTTGCCTAATCATTGAAACTAATCCGTTGGCTCTTGTAGGGGATAAGTGTTCTTTAAGTCCTATTTCATCAATATACTTAACATCAGAATTTATAATATCTAAAGGAGTTTGATTTGAAAAAGCTCTAAGTAATATGGCAGCTATTCCTTTTGTTATAATAGCTTCGCTGTCTGTTGTATAGAGTATTTTGCCTTCTAGAATTTCTGCATGAAGCCATAATTTGCTTTGACAGCCTTTGATTAAATTAGAATCAGTTTTATTAATAGGACTAATTAATTCAATTGACTTTCCAAGTTCAATCATATGCTCATATCGTTCCATCCAATTTTCAAAAAGCGAAAATTCTTCAACTATTTCATCTTGAATTTCTTTTATTGTCATAAGTTAAACTTGTAAATCAAAGATACAAATTAGCTTAACATGGAGATGGCTTGCAATAAAGATTTATATAGGTGGTCTATCTCTTCAATTGTATTGTAGAAAGAAAAAGAGACTCTTACTGTACCAGAAATGTTGTAGTAATCCATAATGGGCTGAGCACAATGTTGACCAGTCCTTACTGCTATACCAAATTTATCCAAAATAGAGCCAATATCATAAGCATGAATTTCTCCAATATTGAATGAGATTACAGATGTTTTATTTAACGAATCACCATATATTTTAATATTAGGTATGGTCTTAAGTTTCTTTGTAGCATAATCTAAAAGTGATGATTCGTGGTTTTCAATATCATCAAATCCAATTTTGTTTAAATAATTAACTGCTTCTCCAAAACCTATAACGCCAGCTATGTTGGGTGTGCCAGCTTCAAATTTATGAGGAAGATCGGCATAAGTCGTTTTTTCAAAAGTTACAGTAGAAATCATTTCTCCACCACCTTGGTAGGGAGGCATTTTTTTTAACCATTTTTCTTTTCCATAGA